>MDSW01213678.1_pt1 | contig 42521 bp, 40 predicted proteins | sample 811171 | NCBI WGS metagenome assembly MDSW01 (sample SAMN05326641, study PRJNA326480) | marine metagenome | isolation source: seawater | place: Atlantic Ocean: North West | collected 2012
CCAAAACCAAATTTTAAATACATCAAATAGGTATGCAGAGCATAAAGGGCCTGATCATTTTGTGCAAAATTAGTAAATGTCCCTTCATTTCCGTCCGGATTCTCAGTTAAGCCAAAATACTTTTTTGCAACAATGTAATTTCTGTATGAGTCCCAATTTTCAAAATATGACCAAGTAGTAGTATAAATTTTTTTTCCATTTAATTCTTTAGACGAGGGAAACTTCCAAAATGAAGAATATTTTTTTAAATTTTTAGGCAATTTATTTAAAATTTTTTCATATCCACCCTCAAACCAAATTTTCTTTTGGTAATCAATTGATATTAGACTATTATTTTTAGTTTCTGTTGAACCACCATACTCAATTTCTCCATCTTCTCCGTAAAAAATTACTGAAATATCAAAATTTGCAGCAGTTTTGATAACTGCAGATTGAATTGCTATCAGCCATCCAAAATAAGGAAAACCCTTATACTTAAAACCCGCTTTATTTAAAAACATCATTACATCTTTGTTTAAGTATAATCTTAAAAGATCAAATCCAGATTTGGAAAAGTTATTTATATTTTTTTCTCCTATTTCGAGCGGCAATGGAGGTGATATATTAATCGCCAATGGATTCATACCATATTTTTTTTTTAATATGTAAGCAACATAGGATCCATCTTTTCCACCACTAACTGGCACCACACAATCAAATTTACTTGATCCAGTTCTATATTTATCTAAAATTTTAATTAACTCAGTTTCTCTTTTTTTCCAATCTAGTTTTTTTTTCTGCTCCATCCATTGACAAGCATTACACCATCCTTTTTTATCAAAAGTTATTCTTGGTCTTGTAGATGCATTTAAACAATTTTTACACCAAAAAATATTTTCCATATATAATTACTAATGTTATTTCTTACTAGAAAAAATCAGTTTAATATATATAAAGTTTATTAGATTTAAAAATAATTAAAGATATTCTATGAAAGTTTTAATTACTGGATCAGAGGGATTCATAGGATCCCATCTAACAGAGCTTTTGGTCAAATCAGGATATAAAGTAACAGCATTATCTTTATATAATTCTTTTAATAATATTGGTTGGTTAAAAAATATAGATAAAAAAATTTTTAAAAAAATTAAAATTTTAAGTGGGGATATACGAGATAATAATTTAGTGGATGATATTGTTAAAAATAAGGATGTGGTAATAAATTTAGCTGCTCTTATTGGTATTCCATATTCATATAGGTCTGTTGAGAGTTATGTAGATACAAATGTTAAAGGAACAATGAATTTATTGAACTCAGCAAAAAAATTTAGAATAAAAAAATTTATACAAACTTCAACTAGCGAAGTTTATGGAACAGCAAAGTATATACCAATTGATGAAAAACATCCTTTATCGAGTCAGTCCCCTTACGCTGCCTCAAAAATTGCTTCAGATCAATTAGCTTTGTCTTATTATAGATCGTTCAATTTGCCTGTTGCAATTTTAAGACCATTTAATACTTTTGGACCAAGACAGTCATTAAGAGCTGTAATTCCTACAATAATATCACAATGTTTGTTTAATGATGGGGTAATAAAGATTGGAAATATTAATACAACCAGAGATTTTGTTTATATAAATGATACAGTTAATGCATTTAAGCTTGCAATAAAAAATAAAAATATTTTAGGCGAAGTAACGAACATTGGAAATAATTTTGAAATATCAATTAAAGATATTATCAAAATTGTTTCAGAAATAACAAATAAAAAAATAAAAATCAAAATCGAAAACAAAAGAATTAGGTCAAAAAAAAGTGAAGTGTACAGACTATATTCAGATAATAGGAAAGCAAAAAAAATTTTAAAATGGAAACTAAATTATCCTGGAATAAATGGCTTTAAAAAAGGTTTATTGGAAACCATAAACTGGCAATTAGATAACAAAGATTTGATTTTGAATAATAAAGTAAGTGATTATATTATTTAATTATATCAACGAATTCTTTAAAATGGATTTTAGTTTTTAAGATATCTAAAACTTTGTTATAAACTTTATTAGACGAGTTTTTTTGGAACAAAAACTTTTTGCTTTTTTTGGTAATATTTTTTTTTCGAAATTCGGTTTTCTGGGATTTATAAATTGCATTTAAAATTTTCTTTTTATCTATTTTGCAATCAATAATACTGGATGTTCTTTCACGACCTGCTTGTCTAATTCCAATGTTTATAGTTGGTATGCCTAAAGAAGGAACTTCAATCATCCCGCTTGAAGAATTACCAATAATTGCATCACAAACCTTTAATACAGATTTAAAATATACATGTCCTAAGTTTTTGAAATAAAAAGCATTTTTATTTGTCTTACAAAAATATTTTATTTCGTCTGTAATTATATCTGAGTTTAAATCAGAATTGGGTAAAGTGAAAATAGCAGTATGATCTTTAATTTCATTAAGTGCAGAAAATAGATGCTTTAATAAATGATTGATATTCTCGTCTCCATAAGTTGTTGAGTTTACACAAATAACAAAGTTTTTTTTTGAAAATTTGATTTTTAATTTTTTTTCTAGATCACTTCTACTTAAAACTTTGTTTTTTGAAAAAGCTTCAACACCTAGGGAGCCAACATTAAAGATATTTTCTTTTTTTTCTCCTAATTGTAAAACTCTGTTAAAATATTTTTTACATGATACAAAATGATAATTTGAAAATTTAGTAATACAATGTCTAAACATATCATCGGTGGATCCCAATGTTTTTTCTCCTCCATTTATATGAATTATTGGAATTTTATACATTACAGAAGTAAGAGCAATTGATAGTGTTTCGTATCTATCTCCTAGCAAAATAATCATATCAAATTTATTTTTAGTAAATAAAATAGAAAATTTCATCATAGCATTCCGTATTACTTTAATTAATGATTGTGTATGAGTTTGATTTACGTTTAAGTTTATCTTTATAAGATTTTGTTTTCCATAGTCATATAAAATTTCATTTAAAGTGTTTCCGTATTTTTTTGATAAATGCTGTCCGGTCACAATTAATTTAAAATTTATTTTTTTAGAATATTTAAAAAGAAATATCAAATTTCTTAAAATACTATAATCTGCTCTACTTGTTGTTAAGATTGCTATGTTTTTACAATTAGATTTGCTCATTAATTTTATAATTTTTTTTTGATTTTTTTCCTATTAATTTCTCCCAAAACATTGGAGAAATTCCATTACCTGGTCTTTTGCATGTTAGGTTTTTTTTTGAAAATTTTTCACCTTTGATTATTTTTTTTCTTGCAACAATTGACTTTCTTATAAATAATAAATTTTGAGCTTCTGATTTTGAAATTGTTTTCTGATATTTACCAACACTTTTTTCAAATACCCTAATTAATTTTATCATTTGTTTTAATTCTTTTGGACTTAAGCTTGATTTATGATCTGGACCCTTAAGTTCTTTATCTAAAGTAAAATGTTTTTCAATTACTTTTGCACCATTTCCAATTGCAACTAGAGGAGTATAAATACTTGAAGAGTGATCAGAGTACCCAACTGGACATTTAAATTTATTCTTTAAAAATTTTATAGAGTTTAAATTTAAATCATTAATAGGACTAGGATAAGCTGAGTTACAATGTAATAACGTTACATCTTTTTTATTTAATGTACTTAAGGCATTAGCAACATCTTTAGTAGTTGAGGCCCCTGTTGATAATAAAACTTTTTTTTTAGTTTTTTTAATTAATTTTAAAAAAGGTAAGTTATTTATTTCACCTGACGAAACTTTTATAAAATCAACTTTTAATGTATTCAAAAATTTAAGACTTTCTTCCTCAAATGCTGTAGCTAAAAATTTTATTTTTTTTGTTTTTGCGTATTTATATAAATATCTAAAATCTGAAAAATTGAGCTTATATTTATGTAAAAGCTCGACCTGACTACTAACTTTAGAATTTTTTTTTTGATAATTTGCTAACTTTGCTTTTTCAATTGCTAAATTATGAGGCTTAAAAATTTGAAATTTTACATAGTCTGCACCAGACTCTTTTGCAATATCAATCATTTTCTTCGCTTTTAAAATACTGCCATTATGATTGATCCCAACCTCAGCAATTATTAAAATTCTATTTGAATATTTCATAAATAATTATCCCAAAGTTTTCTTGATTTTATTTTTTTTACTGGAGATCCAATATATGTACAATTTTTCTTACAATTTTTTATGACAGTAGAATTTGCACCAATTATTGTATTAAGCCCTATTTTACAATTATTTAAAACAACAGATCCGATTCCTAAATGACTAAATTTTTCAACTATAACATTACCTCCTGTAACCACACCTGGACCACAACTTGAAAAATCATCAAAAAAATTATCGTGTTCAATAATTGATCCTGTATTGATTATGCAATTTTTTCCTATTTCACTTTGAGTATTTATTATAACACCAGGCATAATTAAAGAACCTTCCCCAATACTTGTTATTTCTGAAATAATTGCTTTTTTTGATTTTAAAGTGATAAATTTTATTTTCGGAAATTTATGAATTAATTTTTTATAGATTTTATTTCTAACATAATTTGATCCTATAGCGATATGACAATATAATTTTTTTTTGGTTTTTTTGTATATCTCCTTAAGTTGATTAAGATTTTTTCCATCAATATGTAAAATTAATTTTAAGTCTTTTTTCTCCTTTATTATTTCAAGAACAACTTTTGAATGATTTCCTTTACCAATAATAATTAAATTCCTCTTCATTTAAAAATATCAACTCCACTTGGCAAACTTAATAATTTATCTTTTATATAATTGGCATTAGATAAATTCATTCTAGGATATTTCGATAAATAATTAATTTTGTGCATTTGTTTCCACACAGGTCTTACGGAAATTCTTTTTTTTTGAAGTGTTAAAATAATTTTTTCAATTAATTTTTCATCAGACTTTTCAATTTGAATTGCATTTAGCCAGTAATTAGACTTTTTATTAATTGGCTCTAATAGTTTAATAGATTTTATGTTTCTAAAATATTTTCTGTATTCCAAATAAATCTTTTTCTTTTTATTTAATATCTTTTTTAATTTATCTATTTGAGATATACCAAGAGCAGCATTTAATGCTGGCATCCTAAAGTTAAATCCCGGCTCATTATAATTAAACTCCCAATATCTTTTTTTTACTCTTGATATTTTTGATAGATGCAAACATCTTTTAAAAAGATTTGAGTTATTTGTTAAAATAGCCCCACCACCTCCAGTTGTTATTATCTTATTACCATTAAAACTAAGTACACCAATATCACCAAAGGTTCCTAAATGTTTGTTTTTAAAAAAACTCCCAAGTGACTCAGATGAGTCCTCAATAAGAAATAATTTATATTTATTGGATATCCTTTTTAAATTTATTATATCACATGCATTTCCAAAAACATGAGTTGGAATAATAGCTTTAATAACATTTTTACTTTTTTTGTTGATGAGTTTATTTTTTTTTACTAGCGTTATTTTTTTTAAATAATTTTCTAATTTCTTTACATCAATACCTAGATTTGAGATGTTTATATCTACAAAATGAGGAATACCACCACAATGAATTACCGAATTAGCTGCAGCAATATAATTTATATCAGGAATTAGAACTTCCTCATTATTTTTAAGTTTTATTGCTTTTAATGCAATATGTAATGCGGATGTCCCCGTATTGGTAGCAACGACATATTTTGCTTTAGTTAATTTTGATATTTTTTTTTCAAATTTATTAATAATTTTTTCTGCAGAAGTTGAAACTAATTTTTTAAATAATATGTTTTTAACAGTTTTAATATCACTTGTATCAATCGAGGGTTCATGAAGGGAAAGTTGTTTTTTAAAATTTTTAAAACTATTTAAAATAACACTGAATATTTCACTTTTTGACATAAAATTAACAAAAACATTGCTTAAAACTATAAAAGTTTTAAATTAAGAATATTCTTATATTAATTCTTATTAAAAAAAAATAAACAAAAAATAAAATTGAATGAAACGTGGTAATTTAAAAAAAAACATTCATTTTTTATTTGAGGATATGTCCATTAAATATGCAATTAATAAATTGAGTTCTTTAAAAGAGAGATATTGTATCGTACTAGATAGAAGACACTCATTTAAAGGAACTATAACAGATGGAGATGTCAGAAGGGGACTATTAAAAGGTTTAACAATAAAAGATGAAATAAAAAGTTTTTCAAGAAAAAAAAATTTTGTTACTTATAAAAAGCTTAATCAAAAAAAGATTAATTTAGTTTTAAAAAAAAAAGATATAAGTTTTCTACCTTTGCTTAATACTAAAAAACAAGTATTGGATATTTACACTAAAAAGAAAGTTGAGAGTCTAAATTTAGACACTACGATGTTAATTATGGCTGGTGGTAAAGGGATGAGATTAAGACCTTTAACGAATAAAATCCCAAAACCGATGCTTTTAGTTAATAATAGACCATTAATAGAAAATATAATTATAAACGCAAAAAAAAAGGGCATCTCAAATTTTATTATTTCAATAAATTATTTGGGCAAGAAAATTAAAGAATATCTTAATAATGGTGAAAAATTAGGCGTAAAAATAAAATATCTTAATGAAAAGAAGCCACTTGGAACAGTTGGCTCATTAAGTTTATTAAAAAATTTTAATAAAACAATCATTTTATCCAATGCAGATATAATTTCGGATATCGATTATTATGAAATGTTAAATTATCACAATAAAAAAAAATCAATTCTAACCGTAAGCGCAAAAATCATTAAAAATACCATTAATTATGGAAACCTAATAACTAAAGGTAGCAGAATTTCTAACATTGTGGAAAAACCAGTAAAAGATCTAAAAATTAATGCAGGTATATATGTAATAAATCCAAAAATAAAAAAATTTTTAAAAAAAAATACTTATCAAGATATGACAGATTTAATTAATTTATTATTAAAACACAAATGTAAAGTAGAAATTTTTCCTTTACATGAAACCTGGACAGATTTTGGGCTTAAAAAAAATATTATTAAGCACCAGCTATGATCCGGAGTCAATTGATAAGAATTATTCCTAAACTTGACATTAAAAATGGATTACTTATTAAAGGTATTAACCTGGAAGGTCTCAGAGTTTTAGGTAATCCATATCAATTTGCTGAAGATTATTATAAAAGTGGAGCTGATGAAATTTCTTATATTGATAATGTAGCTACACTTTATGGAACTAACAACTTAGGTAAATTTGTAAATAAGACATCAAAAAATATATTTGTACCGTTGTCAGTTGGAGGAGGAATCAGAAGTATTAAAGATATTCAAACTATGTTAAATTTTGGTGCTGATAAAGTTAGTATCAATTCAGCAGCAATTGATAATCCTGAGTTTGTTAAAGAAGCTTCAAGAACTTTTGGATCGTCTACAATAGTAATAAACATTGAAGCAATTAAAATTGATAAAAGTTATTTCATTTCAAAATCAAATGGTAGAGATTTGATTAAGATAGATCCAATTTATTGGGCAAAAAAGGTTGAGAAGCTTGGAGCGGGTGAGATTTTTCTAACCTCTGTTAATAAAGAGGGTTTAAAAGAGGGTTTTGATTTAAAATTGGTAAAAGAACTTAGTAGAAATGTTACAATTCCAGTGATTGCTCATGGGGGTGCTGGAAATTTTGATCATGTTTATGATCTGATTAAAAAAACTAATATTTCAGGAGTATCAATATCAAGCTTACTCCATTATGATTTATTAGGTAAATTTAAGTTTGATAAAAACAGTGTTGGCAATACTGATTTTTTAAACAAAAATAAAAAAAGAAAAATAAAAAATAATTTAAAAAATCTTAAAGAATTTTTATATAAAAAAAATATTAAAGTAAGAAAATAAGTGAAAAAGAAAATGAAAGTTGGAATTATTGATTTAAAAATAAATAATATTTTTAGTATTTTTAAAGCAATGCAATTAGCAGGTTACAACACATATGTAATAGGATCCAAAGAAAGCTTAAAAAATTATAATTTAATTGTTTTGCCAGGAGTAGGCTCTTACAAAATAGCAATGAAATCCATAAAAAAATCAAATTTAGATTATAAAATCATGGAATACATTCAAAATCGTGAAAATAAGCTCTTTGGAATATGTCTTGGTATGCAGCTTTTTTTTGATAGTAGTTCAGAATTTGGGAATACATTAGGACTTGGTTTACTTAAAGGGGGTGTAAAAAAATTTAATTTAAGTAAAACTAAATATATTCCGCACATGAATTGGAATAATATTAAATTTTTGAAGTTAAAAAATAAAAGAGTTACAAAAACGTTAAATGAAAAATATTTTTATTTTGTCCACTCTTTTTATTGTAAGCCTGAAAATAAAAAAATTGTTTTATCTAAATCAAAATTTAATGAACAAGAGTTTTGTTCAAGTGTATTAAATAAGAATATTTTAGGAACTCAATTTCATCCAGAAAAAAGTGGAAAAATTGGAATAAGTTTTTTAAAAAATCTAAATAATCTTTATGAAAACAACTAAAAAGAAAATATTATTCGGTTTACCACGGAAGGTAATTTTTTGTAAAAAAACTCTCATGTCAAATCAGAGACCAACATCCAGTATAGAGTTTCATCACAATCAAAAATCAAAAAAAAATACACTTTTTATAGACAAGAATGGTATTTCTGACTCATGGAAATATTCTAGAAAAAAAAAAAAAATTGATTTTAAAAAAAGAGAAAAAAAATTACTTAAACTTTTAAATAAATATAGAAGTAATAATAAAAACTTTGATTGTATTGTACCAGGTAGTGGAGGTAAAGATAGTTGTTATGCGACACATATTTTAAAGTATAAATATGGAATGAATCCCTTGACAGTAACGTGGCCACCTATTTTATATACTGATTATGGATTTAAAAATTTTAAAAATTGGTTGTCTACTTGTAATGTGGATAATATTTCTGCAAAAAGAGACGAAAATACAATGAGGCTTTTAACAAAACTTTCAATTCAAAACTTAATGCATCCATTTCAAACATTTATTCTTGGACAAAAGATATTTGCAGCGAAAATGGCAATTAAATATAACATACCTCTTGTATTTTTTGGTGAAAACGAAGCAGAACATGGAAATCCTATTGCTGATAACAATTCATCTTTAAGAGATAAATCTTATTTTACATATAACAATATTAAAAACTTGTTCCTTGGAGGAGTAAAAATCAGTGATTTGATAACTAAATTTAATATGAAAAAAAAAAACTTGGATATTTTTTTACCTTCAACCACTGAAGAAATAGCAAAAAAAAATATAGAGGTGCATTACTTAGGTTATTATTTAAAATGGACACCTCAAGAAACTTTCTATTATTCAGTTGAAAATTGTAACTTTAGACCTCGTCCCTTCAGAACCCAAGGAACTTACAGTAAATACAATAGCATTGACGACAAGATTGATGATTTACATTATTACACTACATTTATTAAGTTTGGCATAGGTAGAGCAACATATGATGTATCGCAAGAATTAAGGAATGACCACTTGACTATTGAAGAGGGAAAAAAATTAATTAAAAAATATGATGGTGAGTTTCCCAATATCTACTTTGATGAAATTTTAGCATATTTAGATATTAATAAATCAATTTTTTTTAAAACTTTAAATAAGTTTAGATCACCTCATTTGTGGAAAAATACTAAAAAAGGTTGGCAACTTAGGCATACAGTCAACAACGATGGAACTGATGATTAAAAAAAAAAAAATTGTTTTAATTTGTGCACGTTCTGGTTCAAAAGGGATCAAAGATAAGAATATCCAAAAGGTAGGAAAATTTAACTTATTACAGTTGGCAATAAAGCAGGCGAAAAAAATACCAAATTTAGAGTCAATTTACGTATCTACTGACTCCGATAAGTACAGATCTATTGCACAAAAAGCAGGAGCTACTGTACCATTTTTAAGGAATAAATTATTATCAAAAGATAATACACCTGAGTGGAAAGTATGGCAAAATTTTATTAATAAAATGGGACTTAATGATGAACAAATTATAATCATCTTACCAACAACTTCTCCGAATAGAAAACTTTCTGACATAAGTAAAGGCATGAAATTATTTGAAAAAAATAAACATGATATAATTATTGCAGTGACCGAAAGTACAAAAAATCCATATTTCAATATGCTTGAAAAAAAAGGTAACAATTTACAACTTTCAAAAAAAGATAAAAAGAAATTTTTTATAAGACAAAACCTGCCAAAAGTATATGACATGACTACTTTTTTTTATATTCTTAAGTGTGGGTTTATAAGAAAAAAAAATTCACTACATCAAGGAAAAATTGGAGGTATAACAATACCTAGAGCAAGAGCAACAGATATTGATACAGTCTTAGATCTTAAGTTTGCAAGATTTATAAATAAAAATTTTAGTAATTATTGAATGATATAAATATTAATATAGAAATAACTTTTATGGAAAAAAAGTTGATTAAACTAAAAAATAAAGTTTGTATAATAACTGGTTGTAATGGCTACATCGGAAATAAAATTATAAGTAAACTCGCATCTCTTGGTGTTAGGATTATAGGAACAGATTTAAATTATAAGAAAAATAAAAATATTAAAATGTTCATACAAGCTAATTTAGAAAGTAGAGATGATATTAATCAAATAGTTGAGAAGGTTAACAAAAAATTTAAAAAAATTGATATTCTTATTAATAATGCTAGTTATGTTGGTGCAAGCGAAGCTAATAATAAAAATTATAAAAAAGTGTTTTATAATGAAAAATATGAAAGGCTGAATTTAAGTAATACAATTTATTTTACAAATTGCTTTTTAAAAAGTTTAAAAAAATCAAGCTCTGGATCCATAATTAATATTTCTTCGATTTATTCTTTTCTTGGGTATGATTATAAACTTTATAAAGATACAATTATGAGAGCTCCTCTTGCCTATGGCGTGTCTAAAGCTGGCCTGGTTCAATACACTAAAATGTTGTCAAATGCTCTTGCACCAAAAATAAGAGTAAACGCTGTATCTCCTGGAGGAATTTTTAGAAAACAGCCAAAAAAGTTTATTAAAAAATATTTAGATAAAACACCCTTAGGAAGAATGGGAACCGAGGATGATGTTGCTAACGCTGTAATATTTTTAAGCAGTAATTTATCAACCTACATAACTGGCCAAAATATAATCGTAGACGGTGGTTATTCAAACGCATAGATTGAATAGTTAAATGATGTCGGATTTAAAAAGAATTTGCATTGGTTCTGCAAATTTTGGTAGTAACTACGGTTATAAAAATTTAAAAATTAATAAAAAAGAAATTTTAAAAATTTTTAAATTTTTAAAAAAAAAAAAAATTAATTATATCGATACAGCAATAAACTATAAGAATTCTGAAAAAGTTATAGGAAAGTATAATAGAAATTTTCAAATTATAACTAAAATACCCTATGTTCCAAAATCAGAAAAAAACCCAAAAAAATGGATAGAAAAAAGTATATCAGAATCATTGAAAAATCTAAAATCTAAAAAATTATATGGAGTTCTATTTCATCATCCACCATATAAGTATTCGAAAAAAGATTTTTTTTTAATTATTAAATATTTAGAACAGTTAAGAAAAAAAAAAATAATTAAAAAGATTGGTATTTCAGTTTACACTTTAGAGGAACTAAAAAAATGTTACAAAATTTATAATTTTCAAATTGTTCAGTTTCCATTTAACATTTTTGATAATAGAATAGTAAAAAGTAGATTTATTTTGAGTTTAAAAAAAGATAATGTTGAACTTCATGCTAGGTCAATTTTTTTACAAGGACTTTTACTTGAAGACAGCAAATATTTTGAAAAAAAATTTAAAACCCATAAAAAAAAGATTATTCTATTTGAAAAGTGGCTTAAAAAAAATAATTTAAACAAACTACAAGCTTGTTTAAAATTTGCTTTTAAATCCAAGATAATTGATAAATTCGTAATAGGAATTTCAAAATATGATCAAATTACAGAAATAATTCGAATATTGAAAAAAAAGATTAAACTCGACTCATTACCCAACGAATTAACAAATATTAGTCCAAATTTATTAAATCCTAAATCATGGAATTAATCATTTAATAGTATCTTTTTTAAATCATGTTTATTAATCTTTATTGGATTATTTTTTAATCTTTGGGAGTTTACACCATCTAAGATTTTATAATAATCATTTTTGATATTTATTGATAAGTTTTTAAAATCATCTTCCAAATTTGCAATTTTTTTTAAATTTTTTATTTTGTTTTCCAGGTCTTTGATATTGTTTACTTTAAAAAGGTCGAAAATAATTTTATAACGATCATTTAAGTTAAAATGGGCAACATTATCTTTTTGTCTCGCAAAATTAAACTTTAGAAATTTTTCTAAAGTAAGAGATACTGCATGCCCATGACTAATTCCCCAAATCGCTGTAAAAGGATAAGATAATGCATGTGGCGCAGTGGTTCTTGATATATCGATTGCTTTCCCTGAGTACATTGCGGCAAGTGACATGTTAGAACAATTCATAAAAGAAGGTGTTTTTATAAAATTTTTATAATTGGACAATGAAATACTTAAAGATTTTTTTGCATAAAAAAGACTCTTTTTATTTGATTTTACAGATATTATTGATTCAACAGCTTGAGATATCGCATCAAAGCCAGAAGATGATTTTATCTTATTACTATTATTTAAAATTAATTCGGGTATTAGAAAAAAATTATCTGGTTTTAAATTTTCACCTTCGACAGAATATTTTATATCATTGATGTATATAACTGCTGACGATGTAACTTCAGCACCAGACCCCGCAGTAGTGGGTATTGCTATTAGTCTTGAAAGTTTTTTCTTCAAATTATATTTTCCACTTTTGATTTTGATGAGTAAGTCAGTTTTAAGATCATCTAACACCGCTAATTTGGCATAATCTAAAACTGACCCTCCACCGATAGCTATCACTAATTGAGGTTTGAATTTTTGTAAATGAACAATAATTTTTTTTAATTCCTTTATTTCTGGAAAAGAGTTTCTTTTAAAAAAAAAAGATAAAATATTATTTTTTGGTAATATTTTTTTTATAAAATTTTTACCATTAATTTTTTTAAATGATTTTTCACCACTGATGACTGCAATTCTCAAATTTTTTTTACTTTTAAAGTAATATTTAATATCTTGAATTTTTGAAATCATCTCTAATTTTTATTAAATTTTTAGGTCTTATCAAATTTTTTAATGACCCAATGGATGTTTCGACTTCTAGAAAACTCGAACCTGGAAAATTTAAAAAACTTTTTAGTTCTTCATTAATATTATTCTTTTTATTTATTTTTTTATAGTATTTATAGCCCATACTCAAAACTAAATTTTTAATATTAACATTTTCAGAATATGTTGGTTGACCTCCAACAGACTCATGCGAACCATTATTAAAAAGTATATGCTTAAAATTTCTTTTTCCAAAAAAACCAATGGTATTTAATGCACCTAAATGCATAAAAAAGGATCCATCTCCATCAAGACATATAACTTTTTTTTTTGTATTTAAAGAAACTCCCAAAGTCAATATAGAGGTATGCCCCATTCCACCTACCATGTAAAAATCTTTACCTTTATCTTTTTTTTCAGAATTATTTCTTAATTGAAAAAGCTCTCGCGATGTAAAGCCAGTGGTAGATACAAGTTTATCATTGTCTTGAACTAAACTTAGAACTTTATTGATAATGATATTTCTTTTAATACCGAAATTTTTTTTAATTTTTATATTTGTACTCTTTTTTTCAAAAATATTATTGCGAAATAAAAATGCGACTGGTTGAGAGTGTCTTTTTGAATAACTTATTAATTTATTCATTTTAGAAAAGTTTACAGAATTAACCTCTATAAATTTTATACCAAGTAAAGATAATATTTTTTTTGTTATTTTTCCTTTAACAAGATGTTGAGGTTCATCTCTTTCCCCATTCGCGCCCCTCCACCCAATTAAAATAATCATCGGTATTGAATAAACCTTTTTATGAACAATAGATGATAATGGATTAATAGCATTTCCCAAGCCAGAATTTTGCATGTAAACGCATGCTAATTTTTTTTTTGATAGGTAATAACCAGCAGCTAGTGCTATAGAAGAACCTTCGTTGGCTGTTATTATGTTTTTTACTTTCTTATTTGAGGCGATCTCTTGTGAAAAAAATTTTAAAATGCTATCAGGTACTCCACAAAAAAAATTTATATCGTTCTTTATTATATTCTTTAATAATTTTTGAGAATTGATCATTTATGAATTATAATGGAATTTTATTTATTTTATATTAATAAGTATAATAAATGTTTGATAAGTTACAATTAATCATATCTTCAAAGGAAAAAAAGAAACTATTTTTACTGGTTTTGTTATTAATTTTCTCAACACTTATTGAAATTTTGAGCATAGGTTCAATACCTATCTTTGCGACAATCATGATAGAGCCTTCTTTGGTTACTGAAAAGTTGTCTGAATATTTCAAGATAGAGGTCACATATGATTTAGCAAGGAATGATACAATTATTTATGGATCAATTTTTTTAGTAGCAATATTTATTCTTAAAAATACTTTAATATCATTGATAAATTACTTTCATGGAACAATTCAAAAAAGTTTAAAAGCTAAGCTTGCAGAAAAACTTTTTAGGAAATACATCTATTCAGATTACGAATTTTTCCTTTCAAAAAGTCCATCAGAAATAATAAGAAATATTACATCAGCTGTAACAGGAACATCCATGTATATTTTTAGTTACATATTATTATTCAAAGAATTTTTAATAATTGTATCAATTTTCACACTTTTATTTAGTGTAGACAGATTTACAACAACAATTATTTTTATTTCATTACCTTTGGTATCTGGTTTTTACTATTTATTTGTTGCTAAATCCTCAAAGGAACGGGGAAAAATATTTCAATCTTTAACTGAAAAGTATTTAAAAACTTTAAATCACAGCATTGGGTCTATTAAATTTTTAAAGATATTTAACAAGGAAACATTTATGATAAATATTTTTGATAAAACTATAAATTCGATGGAGCAAAAAGAATTTATTCAAAGATTCATTGTTTCCCTTCCAAGAATTTTTCTTGAAACAGTTACTATAATTATGTTTGCAATTATATGTTATCTCTATGTGTCTACTGGTAAATCAATGCAAAATTTTATACCATTAATCTCTTTAATAGTTGTATCTGCTGTGAGGGTAATACCATCGTTAAGTTTAATATCTGTTTCTGTGACAAATATTAAATTTCAACAACCGTCATTTAATTTAATTTATCATGAATTACTTCCTCAAAATCAAAATACTAACAAACTCAAAAAAGATAAGAAATTAATTCGCTTTAAAAAAGAAATTATATTAAAAAATGTTTCTTATAGATACCCTGGTACATCAAATGATGTTCTTAAAGAAATTAATTTAAAAATCAATTTTGGTGAAAAAATTGGAATCACGGGAGAATCGGGTGCTGGTAAAAGCACATTTCTTGACATACTGTCTGGACTAATAAAACCAACAAGTGGACAGGTGATTATAGATGAAACTCAACTAGAAAATGGCTCTTGGGGATATAATCTTGGTTATGTGCCTCAAGATATTTATTTATTAGATGACACCATAAAATCAAATATTGCTTTCGGTGAGGATTCAAAAGATTTCAATGAAGATAGATTCTTTAATTCATTAAAAATTTCAAATTTAAGTGAATTTGTAAATAAGTTGGATGAAAAAGAAAAAACTTTTATTGGAGATAGGGGTATAAGAATGTCGGGTGGGCAAAGACAAAGATTAGGAATTGCAAGATGTATTTATTTCCAGCCTAAATTAATAATTCTTGATGAACCAACAAGTTCATTAGATTTAGAAAACGAAAAATTAATTATGAATGATATTTATAAATTGACTGACTATACCTTAATAATTGTTTCACACAGGCACTCAATCTTGAAAAATTGTGATAGGTTGTTCAAAATAGAAAATAATAAAATTTGGGACATTACTAATTCTGATAAATCTTAAAATAAAATGAAATACGAATATTTGATTTTTTTTTTAGGTGTTGAGAATGAAAATGAATTAAAAGCAGTAATATCAAATAGCTACCATACTATAAGTAAAATATGTAAAGAATACAAAAAGATTTATTTTGTTAATGTTTATTCGTTAAAATTTTTTTCAAATAAAAATGAAATCAATAACAAAGTCTTCAATGATTTTAATTTAGGAGATCATGTAAAATTTATTTCGTTTTCTAATTATCTAAAATTTATGAATTTTTTAAGAAAAAAAAAAATTGTAGGAATTAGTTTTGGTTTTGGAACAACATATTCAGATTTGTTATTAAATATTATAATGGGCATTTATGATATTAAGCATGTGCAAATACAGAATGTTGGTAATGACCAAGTACTTGCCATAGCAACAACAAATAAATTTAAAAGATTTTTATACTTTTATTTAAGAGATAGACTTTCAAGAAAGCTTACAAGCATTTTATCTTTTTTGGGTATTACTCAGAAAATTGAAATAAGATTTGTAAGTAATTCAAAAACTATAGTTTATAGAAATAATAATAGTTTTAAAAAATTAAGGTCTAAATTAAATTTATTTCAGGTAAAAGAATTTATTTTAATTAATAGTAGATCATATGACATTTTAAAAGAAAACTTATTAGAAATAGATGAAAAATATATTGTTTTATTAGATGAGCAATTGAACGAAGAACAATTTTTAAGATTTAGAGAAGCATATTCTGAGCAAGAGATTTCAAAACATTATCTTAGATTAAATCAATCTCTTAAAAAGCTTTCTCATGATCTTAATAAAGAGGTAATCGTAACATTACACCCTTATGACAATATTGAGTACAAAAAGAAACTTTTCAAAGATTTTAAAGTGGTCAAATTTAGAACAAGAGAATTTATTTATAAGTCATTTTTAATACTTTTTTTTGAGTCTAGTGCGATAACCGATGCATTATTATTAAATAAGAATATGGCTTTAATAAAATCGAAATTTTTGGATAAGAATTTAACTGATGCTCAGAGTATGTATGAGAATAATTTTAATTTATCTTATTTAAATATCGATGAGCCTTTTGAAAAAACATTCAATAACGAAAATTTATCTCAATTAGGAATTCTCAAATCAAAAGAACAATTAAAAAAAGATTATAAACAATACTTAGAAGATTTTGTTTCACGTGCTAATGATAACACAGAAGGTTATAAAAAGATAATCAGTGAAATTAATAAAAGATATTTTTAAAAAGAATCTAATGTATAAATCTAATTTAATATATATTATCTTATTAAATGTGTATTTTGATAAATTTTAGGAATATATAATTTTTTTGTTCAATTTATGAAAAATGTAAAATATAAGCGCTTTAATAATGTTTAAAAATAAAACTATATTAATTACCGGAGGCACAGGTTCATTTGGAAGAGCTTTTTTAAGTTACCTAATTAAGAATTATTCAGGTTTTAGAAAGGTAATTATTTTTAGCAGGGATGAGCTAAAACAATTTGAGATGTCTAGCATCTATAGTGAAGCAAAGTTTCCATTCATAAGATATTTTTTGGGCGACGTAAGAGATAAATCTAGATTGAATAGATCATTAGAAGAAGTTGACTATATAATACATGCTGCAGCACTAAAGCAGGTTCCAGCAGCAGAATATAATCCATTTGAGGTAATTAAGACAAATATTTTGGGTGCTCAAAATATAATTGAGGGTGCTCTTAATTCAAAAAAAGTCTCAAAAGTTATTGCGCTCTCTACTGATAAGGCAGTTTCACCGGTCAATCTGTATGGAGCAACAAAATTATGTTCTGATAAATTATTTATTTCAGCAAATAATATTGTAGGAAATAAAAAAAAGCTATTTAGCGTAGTAAGATATGGAAATGTAATGGGAAGTAGAGGATCTGTCATTCCTGAATTTTTAAAACAAAAAAAAAATAGTAATATTTTAAAAATTACAGATAAAAGAATGACAAGATTTAATATATCAATGAAAGAAAGTATAGAATTAGTTTTATGGTCCTTAAAAAATGCAATTGGAGGTGAAATATTTGTTCCAAAAATTCCATCTTATAGAATTACGGATTTAGCAAAAGTCATTGCTCCTAAAAGTAAATTTCAATTTACAGGTATAAGGCCAGGTGAAAAAATACATGAAGAGCTTATATCGGTAAGTGAAAGCAATTATGCTGTTGATCTCAAAAAATATTATGCCATTTTATCTCCTATGCTTGATAAAACAAATGCTGAATTAAGCAAAAAATTATTAAATACTTACTTAAAAAATAAAGATGTAAAAAAAGTAAGTAGTAATTTTTCTTATAACTCGGGTGAGAATAAACATTTTCTTACTTTAAAGGAGTTGTCTAAATTAATCAAATTAAGTAATAATTAATAATGTTAGAGCCAGCAAACATCAATAAATACGCAAAAAAAGATCCAGAAGAAATTTTAAAGGAAAACCTTATTAAAAAATACGGTCAAAGATTTATAGATTACAGAAAAAGATATGAAGAAAATTTGAGTAAAAAAAGTTCAGAAATAGCTCATTTAAATTATCCAAACACAGTATTATTAGAATTAGTGAACAGGTGTGATTTAGAATGTACAATGTGTTATCAAGGTTTTAGAAATGATGCAAGCAAGAGTGTATTAGATGAGAACATACTTGATAAGGTTTTTGCTGATTTTAAAAAAAATAAACTTAATTCTTTGATGTTCAGTGCATCGGAGCCACTATTATATAAAAAAATAGATACTGTTTTCCAAAGAGCAAAAGACGCTGAGATTATGGATATTTTTTTATTCACAAATGGAACTTTATTAAATGAAAAAAATTCAAAAATGATATTAGAAAGTTCACTTACAAGGTTATTCATTTCAATTGATGCAGCAAGTGAAGAAACATACAATAAAGTAAGAATACCAGTGTCGAAAAGATTGCTCGAGCAAAATAGATTGGCAAAATTAGAAGATAATATAAAAAATTTTATTCATTTAAGGGACAAAGTTTATAAAAAGTCTTTACCACTTGTTAGAACCTCTTTTGTTGCACTGGACAAAAATAAACACGAAATTGATACATTTATAAATAAATGGCAAAATATTGTTGATAGTGTAGAGATACAAAAAAAAGTTATACCACATAGTGCATTTGAAGAAGCTCGATTGGACAACATAAAATCAGAAAAAGTAATAGTAAAAGATTATGATTGTAAAGAACCTTGGGGCCAAATGACTATTTGGTCTGATGGTACTGTTTCACCATGTTGTGCCACTTTTGGAAGAAATATTCCGATTGGAAATGTGACTAATCAAACAATCAGTGAACTTTGGAAATCAAAAAACATACAATCAATAAGAGAAAGTTTTAGGAACAATACACCAAAAAGTGTTTGCAAGACCTGTATTGATAATACAGTAGATCACATTAGTAATTAATTATAGATACTTCAAACATTTTAAGATCTTTAAGTTTATACATAAATTTTTACCAATTCTGGAATGTTTACTAATGTTAGTGCTGATAGAATAATTTTTAACCATATAATTTTTTTTTAATGAAGATGATATAAGATCAACTAAAAAATAATTATCTTTAATATTGTTTTTAAAATTTTTTAAAATATTTACTCTATAGGCCTTCAGGCCAGATAATGGATCTTTAATATTATGAAAAAAATCATACAAAAAAGATAACAGATACTCCGAAAACCTGTTCATAATTTTTCTATTACAAACCAATAAATCAACATGATTTCTATTTAATATTTTGTAAATACTTAAAAGATCATTAACTTTATGTTGTCCGTCTGCATCAAATGTAATTACATATTTTATACCCCTTTTTTTTAGACAATAATTAAAACCTTTTTTAATATTTTTTTCATATCCTAGATTTTGTCTATTTCTAATATAATTAATTTTGTTTTTCTTTAACCAACGATTTGTGCCATCATTTGAATTATCATCTAGGACAATAAAATTAATTTTTCTTTTTTTTAATTCTTTACAAATTTTGATCAGTGAACCTATCTCATTATAAGATGGCAGAATTACTATTTTATCAGATTCCAACTTATCTCTTGATGTTTGAGTATTTTTTTTTTGGTTTTTTTTCCAACTAATTTTGAAATATAATAGGGTTCTAGACCACTCTTTGTTTTAGGTCTTAAACAAATTAAGTCCTTTTTAGAAATTTTTTTGATTTATTAATTTCAACTTTGGCTCTTATTGATCTTTGTTGAACAATCTTAGAATTTAATTCATTTTTTTCTACTTTTTTTACACCGTCTCCCAGTGCACTTTCAAGCTCTCTAGAGGCAATCACCATTTGTTTCCAAGTCAGAGGATTCATAGCAAAAAAATGATCAGGACCTTTTCTTGAATTATTGTCTGTAAAATGTTTTTCTATTACTCTAGCACCTTTTGCAATAGCTCCAAGAACTGAGATATGACCAAAGGTATGATCACTTAGCCCAAAAATAACTTTACTTCCAAATTTTTTTTTGAAAGTATCTATTACGTTCAAATTTGTATAACTTAAATTTTTTTTATCACCTGTATAATTTGTATTGCATTGCATTATAATCAACTTTTTATTAAATTTTATAATTGATTTATATGCTCTTGTAACATCTTTTAAATTTGCAGCTCCAGTTGCAATTATTACAGGTTTATTCTTTTTTGCAATTTTTTCAATTATTTCAGTCCAAGTTATATCTCCTGATCCAATTTTGTAAGCACATAAATATTTATTTAAACTGTCGACATAGTTCAAATCATAAGGTGAAGTAAAAAAATCAATCTTATATTTTTTACAAGTTTTTATCAGCTCATTAGTCCACTTTGGGTTAATGCTAGCTTTTTTATAAACACTAAACACATCTTGTTTCCATTTTGATTGATGTGTTTTAATTTTAAGATTTTTAAAACCATAATCACTTACAATAGTTTCAGCTTTAAAATGTTGGAATTTTGCTGCATCAGCTCCCGCTTTAGCACAAAGTTTAATTAATTTTTTTGCCCTTTGTAAGCTTCCATCATGATTTGCTCCTATATCTGCAATAAAATAAGTAGGATAATGATTGCCGATGTATCTATTTTTAATTTTAATTTTCATTTTTTAATATTAGGCAATTTTCTAACAATAAACCGTCTAAATTTGACTTAATTAGAATATTTAACGCTTGGTTAAGATCTTTAATTATTGGAAAACCATGCAAATTGAATGATGTATTTAGTAGCGCATAAGTCCCAGATAATTTACCAAATTCTTCAATTAAATTCTCATAAAGTATATTATCATTTTTGTTTAATATTTGAGGTCTGCATGTTTTATCGTATGGATGAATTGCTGCAGATAACTTTTTTTGACCCAAATTAGTTGTTTGGACGCAATTTGTCATAAATTTATAATTCTGAATTTTATTATCTAGAATAAAATATTTTTTCGCAGATGATTCTAAAACAGAGGCTGCGAAGGGCATCCAAAAATCTCTGCTCTTAATTTTTTCATTAATTTTATTCTTTATCTCTGGGTTTTTAGGATTTGCTAGTATTGACCTATTTCCCAAAGCTCTTGCTCCAAACTCTGATTTACCTACGTATCTTCCAATAATTTTATTTTCATATAACATTCTAGCAGTTTTATTAATAAAATTTTTTCTAATAATTGAGTATTTTAATTTTCGTAGTCTATTAAAATGTTTTTTTTTTATAAATTGTGCTTGTGGACCTAAATATGCATTTTTTAGAAATACACTTTTGAAATTAATATTTTCCCTATCAAGTAAACTGGCATAGCATGCACCCATAGCTTGTGAAGCATCATCTGGACATATAGGGACGAACAAATTGACTTTTTTACTTATTTTGGAAATTAGCATATTAGTCTTTACATTCATTGCAACTCCACCAGCTAAACAAATTTCATTAATAGAGGTTTTTTTTAAAAGATTTTTAACCCATTTGAGCACAAGATATTCTGTATATTGTTGTAATGAGGAAGCTATCGTATCAAACCTTTTATTATCAAGAATACTTTTTATAGAAAAGTATAAATCTTTTGGTCTATTGATATATTTAAAGTTAATATTTTTGACTTCTTGAATTTTTTTAAACTTTGCAAATAATTCTTCTGTGTATTCTTTCTTTGCATATGGAGCAAGACCCATTACCTTATATTCGTGCTCGTTTGGTTTAAGCCCCATAATTAAAGTTACATATCTATAAAGTCTACCAATTATAAAGTCATTTCCTTTAATTACATTTTTGATTTCTAATTTATTTTTTTTTGATACGTTAAATATTTTTGCAGAATAATTCACATGGTCACCAAATGCGTCTAAAGTAAGCACAAGAGTTTTTTTACTATCATTTTTTTTGGAAAAGTAAGCGTACAGCGCATGTCCTGTTGAATGATCTATAAAATTGATATTTTTTCTCCTAATTTGTAAATGTTTATTTACAACCTCTGACCTAATTTTTTTTCCAATCTCAAGATTTTTTTTGTTTGATGTATGATCATTATGATTTTGAAATTTTTTTAAATAATATTTCCAAAATTTTTTTCCAGGGTATTGATTTAAGTCTAGTTTATCCTTAAATACTTTTGTGTGTGAAACATTTTTTTTTTGGAAGATTTTTGGAAACCATACTTTTTTTTGCTCATAAATATAATCGTTCATTTTAAATCCAGTGTAGTGTCTAATCAAAGAGTAAGTGGGAGACCAAAAATTTGATATAAAGTTTACTGAACTTATTTCATTTTTCTTCACATTAAATTCTTTTAAAAGCCAATCAATTGCATTCTTAGGGTATCTCTCATCATTTTTAATATTTGTAAATCTTTCCTCACTTACACAACCAACAATTTTATCATCTATCATTAAAGCTGCTGTTGAATTTTGCTCCCAATTTATACCTAGACATATTTCTCTTTGAGGTTTCATATTAAAAGTTTTTGATTATTTTATTAACTTCAAATGCAGTTTTTGGCAATTTGATTTTATACTTTGTAATTATTTTTTTGCAATTTAATCTCATATCTAAAGGTCTTAAAGCAATTATTTTTTTACTACTTTTTCCTTGATAATTAATCAACTTAAAATGTTTATAATTTTTAAATTTTACGCTAAGGAATCTTTTAATATAGTTTCCTTTACTAATTCCACCTATAGAACCTAAATTATATATACCTCCAATTTTTTTTTTAGAAATCAGAATAATTATTTTGGAAAGTGTATTTAGTGACAAAGGAGAAAAATAAATATTTTTAAATCCAAATATTTCTGAATTTTTTTTAACACTATTTATTATCCAATTATTAAAATCACTGGGTTTTTTTGAATAACTTAAAAAATTTGTTCGAAGTACACACCCTTCTTTTAAATTTACAAATTTTTCAGATAACAATTTTGTTTTTGAATAGTAATTTAGAGGTTTTGGGGTTTTTTCAGTGTGAGGTCCTAAACCAGAATAAACTTGATCAGAAGATATATGAATAAAAAAGGGTTTTTTAAATTTTAAATTTAGAACAGCATTTGAAATAAGCTTAGTTATTGTAACATTTGTATAATAAGCTAATTTCTTTTTGACTTCACATTTGTCCACATTTGTTAGGGCTATAGAATTTATAATTACATCTGGCATTTCTTTAGAAATTATCTTTTGTATATTCTTTAAATTATAATTTTTTAAATAGATCCCCTTTTTTCTTCTTCTTGTGACAATTCTTACGTGGTATCTTTTTTTAATAAAATTACACAAATAACTTCCCAAGACTCCATTTCCACCAAAAATAAGAAATTTCATTTGTTTTAGAATTATAAGTACATACTTTTGTACCCATGTGACGTATATTTTTCAACTAACTTTTTTAGTTTTGGATTTCTATCTAAATAATTAATGATTTTATTAAGATTGAAAAATGGGGCATCTTTAAAAAATTGTTTATATATTTTTTTACATAATACTAAATCTTCATAATTATCCACAGTGAGCCTTAAATCTTTCCTAAATAATTTTTTAGGACCTGAAATTTTTAAAATTGAAAATTTTTTTTTGTTGAGTCTAATATATTTTGTTACATGTTCTTTTTCATCTCCATTGGAATACTTAAGTGATTTTATCATAGAGTTTAATGTAAATATCTCAAATCCACAGCCATCAACAATGTTATCGAAAAAAATAGCATCAATTTTTTTTTTTTTATATTTCGACAACACTTTCTTAACTTGCTGATAATACAAAAAAGGACTTTCTGATGTAACTCTAAATATATCTGTTGCCCCAGCTTCTTTTGCCGCAATAACCAACCTTTTAATTACATTTTTTTCTGGGCCAAAACTGATTTTAATCTTATGTTTTGTTGCTACTTCATTATAAATTTTATCACTTTTTGTTTTTGGGACAGCTAGTATTATTTCATCTAACAAATTGAGTTTTTTTAGCGTAAAAATAATCTGATCAATTATACGAATTTTTTTTTTCTCATCTAAATATCTAAGAGGTTTTCCATATAACCTTTTGCTATTATTTCTACATGCAAGTATTGCTACAATTTTACGTTTGATTTTCTTCACAAATTATTAATATATCCATATTATTTTACATTAGGCTCCAAGCAACTTTTAATATATTAAATTATTTATGAAATCAAAATATAATAAAAATTCAATCAAAGCGTGGACCAATGCAAAAAAATATATACCTGGTGGAAATATGTTTTTGTCAAAAAGACCAGAAAGGTTTTTGCCTGATCATTGGCCGACATTTTATAAAATTTCATCAAAGTGCTTTGTAACAGATTTAAAAAATAAAAAATATACTGATATGATTATGGGTATAGGAACAAATATTCTAGGTTACTCTGAACCTTCAGTTAATAAATCAGTAATTAATTCAATACATCAAGGAAATATGTCAACGCTAAATTGCATTGAAGAACAAATGTTAGCAAAAAAATTAATCAACATGCATAAATGGTCAAAAGCAGCTAAATTTGCTAGAACTGGGGGAGAAGCTAATGCTATGGCAATTAGAATTTCAAGAGCATTCAATAAAAGAACTAAAATTGCTATTTGTGGATATCATGGATGGCACGATTGGTATCTTTCCTCAAATTTAACAAAAAAAAACTCATTAAAAGGTCATCTCTTATCTGGCCTAAATACTGATGGAGTTCCTTCAATTCTCAAGAATACAGTTTACACTTTTGATTATAATAATTTAAATCAGTTCAATTCAATTATAAATAATCATAAAATTTCAGCTGTAATGATGGAGGTATCAAGAAACTATCAACCAAAAAATAATTTTTTAAAACAAATTAGAAAAATAACGAAAAAAAAAAATATTACTCTTATATTTGATGAATGCACCTCTGGTTTTAGGCAAACTTTTGGAGGACTTCACAAACACTATGGTATAGAACCAGATATGGCAATATTTGGTAAAAGTTTAGGAAATGGTTATCCAATTACAGCAATCATAGGAAATAATAAGGTTATGAAATATGCTCAATCTAGTTTTATTAGTAGCACTTTTTGGTCTGAGCGCTCAGGTTATGTGGCGGCACTAAAAACTTTAGAGATCATGAAAAAAAAAAGATCTTGGAAACAAATCACTTCAAAAGGTAATTATATCAGAAAACAGTGGATTAAATTATCAAAAAAATATAATTTAGATATTGATATCAGTGGAATTCCTGCAATAAGCATATTTAAATTTAAAAGTAAGAATACAAAAAAATATATCACTTTCATAACCCAGGAAATGTTAAAAAATAATTTTTTAGCAAATAATATGGTTTACGTGTCTCTCGCACATAGTAAAAAGATAATTGATAAATACTTAGCTATCCTTGAAAAGTGTTTTAAACTTATTTCGGACTTTGAAAAAGGTAATAAGAATATTAAGAATTATTTAAAATCTAAAATTTTTGAAGAAAGCTTTCAAAGACTCAATTAGTTCAAATCAAATATAAAATTATTTAATTAAACTAATTATTTCTTTTATTGGAGTAATTTCTTTTTCTATTTCAAATGATCTCTCATTTTTTAATATTTTTTTTGCAATATTTGTCATAACTGGATATGCAGCTCTTAACATTTGATTTGCGTAAATAACAATTTTAAAGCCGTTTTTTATTAGCTCTTTTTCCCTAACTGATGAATAAGTTGATGGCACAGCAACTAAAGGACAATTATAATTAAGTTTGGTAAATATTTTTGAAAACTCAAAAATTTGTCTAGGTTTTTTTTCCTTGCTATGTATTAGAATTGCATCTGCACCAGCTCTATAATAACTTTTTGCTCTTTTAATAGCATCATCAATTTTTTTACCAAGTATAAACGACTCTATTCTAGCGATTATAAAAAAATCATCAGAATTTTTTGATTTTTTCGCCTTACTAATTTTTTTACAAAAATTAGGAATAGTATCTTGTTTAGTTTTATTCTGATCTTTAAATAGTGAATTTCTTTTCTCGCCAATTTTATCTTCAATTACCATTGCTGATACACCAATTCTCTCCAAAGTTTTTACTAAATATGGGATGTGTTCTATTCTACCTCCATTATCAGCGTCAAAAATAAGTGGTTTTGTTGTTACCTCCATTATATCATTTAACCCTAAAATTCTTGAGGAGTAATCTACTGATTGGTTGTCTGGTTTTCCTTTCAATAATGAGTCTGTGAGACTAGAGGACCACATTCCATCGAATTCCCTAAATTGATTTTTATTTTTGAAGCTCAAATCTTCAATTATCATTCCTGTCAGTGGACTATGAGTTTCAATAATTTTAACTAAATCTTTAGCTTCAATTAGCCTTCTTAATTTTTTTTTTCTAGTGTCTGAGGATACTCCATTTTCTAAAATCTTTTTTTTAATGATAGTTGATGAAATATTTTTAGTGTATTTTGGTTCTATTAATTTTCCTCCCCATTTTTTTAAACACTTGATAACATCAGCTCTAGTTTTTTTTTGTATTCCAGATTTCCAGTCATCACCGTGTACTACATAATGTGGTTTTATTCTTTTTAAATTATCTATGTAGCTCAAACTTTTTTGAGGTATTACTTTTGAGACATATCTTATATTTTTTACAATAATTTCTCTCTGCTTATAATTTAAATGTGGTAATTTTTTATAAGATGATACAGCTTTATCAGTAAGTAAACCAACAGTCACTGCCCCAAGGTTATTTGCAATTTTAAGAATATTTATATGACCTTCATGAATAATATCTGCAGACAGCCCAACGTACACTTTTTTTTTCAATTTAATTTCCTATGAGTTTAATAATCTTTTTATAAACTTCTAAAGATATATCTTTTTTTGATTTTTTAAAATTATTAATTACTTTTATATGAGGTTTTTTGGGAAATTCAGGTTTAATATCAATACCCCATACATTTTTTGTTTTTTTTTTATAAAAAAATTTCTTTTTGTTTTTAATTAGTTTTTTAATTTTACATTTAAGAAATATTTCTACATAATTTGATAAAGTTTTTCTATTATACTTGTGTAATTCATGGAAAAGACCGACAGTAGCAATAATTACATTTATATTATTATTAGTTAAGAGTTTGCTTATCTTGGAGTATGAAATACCTATATTAAGCCTTTCTTTTCGAGAATATCCTTTTATTTTAAAGATATCTCTAAGCTTGTCTCCATTAATCAAAACAGATTTTCCGTAATTTTTTGAGATATTTTTTTGTATATTCTTAGCTACAGTAGATTTTCCAGAACCAGATAAACCTGTAATCCAAAAAACAATTCCTTTTTTTTTATCCAGTTTAAATTTACTTTTCATTTTTTTCAATTATATCCTTAATTAGACACTTAATTCTTTTTTTTGAACTATCCAAATAATTTATTTTTTTAAGTAAGTTATTCTTTATCATGTTAGGACTACCATTATTTAAAAATTTAACTATTTCTATTGGTTTATATTTGATAACTCCAAATTTTTTTCTATCTTTAAAATAAGAATTATTAGCATAATATTTTTTTTTTATTAAATTTTCATCTCTTGAATAAAAAATAACTTTTCTATTAGTAAAAAAAGTATAAGTAATTGCTGTTCCGGAAATATCTGTAAGTAAGTATTTAGACCTAGAATACACCTTAGTATAATCATTACTTTCATCTAAATAAAACCTTTTGGAGTGATTATACCTATTAATTATTTTTATAACTTTTCGAGATTTTAGATTTGCAGGATATGGTCTAAAATAAACCATATAAGGTGTTCTTTTTAAAATCAAATCGATAATTTCCTCTATCTCATGGTAGATTGATAATTTTTTTATATGCCTAAAATCAGATGGAGCAATTACAATAATTGGTTTTGATGTCTTTATTTTTATTTTTTTGCTCCTTAAATAATCTAATTTTGGATATCCAACCTCATAAATAACAGGAGTATTTTTTAAAAATTTTATTTTGTTATGTTTGTTTAAAAATTCTTGAAACATTAAACTACTTTTTTTTTGTGGAGAAAATATTAAATCATAATTGACCAATCTTAGAAAAAGATCTTTTTCTTTTTTCTTATCCACTAAGGGTGCAGTAGAAATATCATGATGCATATAAATTCTAATTGAATTACAAGTAAATTTATCACTTAAGTAGTTAGTAAAGAAAATATCAACGTTGATTAAATATTTTAGCAAAAAGCTTTCTTTTAAAAAATAGTAATTTTTATAATTGATATTTTCTAGCTGATGACCATAAATCACTAAAATTTTTTTATCAAAATTCTTGAATAAATATTCTAAATAATTTTTACTTATTAATGTAAGATTTTTTCTTGAAAAAAAAAATAGTAATACTTTTCCATTTTTAACAGTATTCTTATAAAAAAAAATCTTTAAATTTAAAATTGTAATGTTTACAATTGTTTTTAATATTTCCATCAGAAGTTTTTTTAATATCATTTTGAAGACAAATTTACTACAAGAATGATCAATATATATGTTAAAAAGTTAAACTTAATAATTTTAAATTTATTTTTTAAGTGAAAAAAAAAATACTTATAACAGGCTCACAGGGATACATTGCAAAAAACGTTGCAAAAAAATTACAAAAAAAAAACTTCAATGTTTATGGTATCGGTAGAGGTGAATGGGTAAAAAATGATTATAAGAAATGGGGTTACCTAAATCAAATAAACGGTAAATTAACCAAAAAAAATCTATCTAAGTTAAATTTAAAATTTGATTTTATAATTCATTGTGCTGGTAGTGGATTAGTTGGTTTAAAAAAAAAGTAGATTTTATGAATAATGTTAAATCAACAATATCGCTAATTAATTTCATACGAAAAACTCAAAAAAAAACGAAAATAATTTTTATGTCGAGTTATTCTGTTTATGGTAATGACTTTGAAGATCAAATTTCTGAAAAATTTGTAACAAAACCTGTCTCTAATTATGCAATTAACAAAAAGAAAGCAGAAAATCTTTTATTAAATTTTTCAAAAAAATATGAGACAGATTTAATGATTTTAAGAATAGCATCTCTTTATGGAGAAGGTTTGAGGAAACAACTAATATATGATGCGTGTTCAAAAATATCAAAAGGATTTAATAATTTTTATGGAACAGGTAAAGAGAAAAGAGATTTCATTCATATTTCAGATTTAGTAAATATAGTCTCATATTTTTGTATGAAAGGATTTTCCAATACCAATATTATAAATTGTGGCTCTGGAAAGGGAATAAGAATAAAAGATGTTCTAAAACTAATATCCAGTGGCTTTAATATGAGAAATAAAATAATATTTAATAAAAAAAAATTAAATTCAAATCCAATTAATCTTATATCAAATATTAAACAATTAAAAAAAATTGGAGTTAAACCAAATAAAAATTTCAGAATTGGAGTAAAGCAGTATGTAAAGTGGTTTAAAAGAAATATTCTATGAAGAGAGTTGGTTTTTTAATAAATTTTAATATTTTTAAGTGGTTTGGAGGAACATATTTAATCAAAAACTTAATTAATTGTATTATAAAGTTTTCAAATAATAAAATACAACCGATAATAATAGTTAAAAAGAAACTTTCTAAAAATGAGAAAAAAGAATTTAAAAATTTTAAACTTTTAAAAACAAATTTTTTTCACAATCAAACCCTATTTGATAGAGTATATAATAAATTTTTGATACTAATTTTTGGACGGTCTAAGACTTATGATGAATTTTTCTTAAAACATAAAATTGAAATTTTATCTCATAGCAATGCGTTATCAAATAGTATATTTTTAGGAAAAAAAAGTGTTATTAAAAGTTACCCCTTTTTAGCTGATCTTCAGTATCTTCATTATCCTCAAAACTTTTCTTTAAAAAATATATTGTTGAGAAAAATTAATATTTATATGAGCGCCTTACACTCAACAAAAATCATAGTTAGTAGCAATGATGTAAAAAATGATCTTGAAATTGTATCTAAATTAGCCTCTCAAAAAGCAGTGGTCAGCCCTTTCGTATTTTTGTCGCCTGAAAAAAATGAAATTTTAAAATACTCTTTCCTAAAAACAAAATTCAAATTACCCTCGAAATATTTTTATCTCCCAAATCAATATTGGATGCATAAAAACCATAAAGTTGTGCTTAATTCTCTTTTATATCTTAAAAATAAAGATAAATTAAAAAATATATTTATAGTTTCTAGCGGAAGTAAAGAGGAGCATCGAAATACAAAATATTTTTATGAATTAAAAAAATTTATAGATGATAATAAACTTTATAAATATTATAAATATTTAGGAACAGTATCTTTTAAAGAAGTTTTATCTCTCATATACCATTCGGTTGCTTTAATTCAACCTTCAAAATTTGAAGGCAGAAGTAGTACGGTAGAGCAGGCGAAATCGATGGGGAAAAAAATAATATTATCAAATATTGGTATTCACAAAGAACAAAATCCGCTCAGAGGGAAGTATTTTTCTACAAATAATTTTATTCAACTATCTAATTTATTACTACAAACTCTAAATAAATATGATCATAATCTGGAAAAAAAATATATAAAATATGCTGCTCGTAAAAGTAAAGAAAATTTTTATAAATATTATAAAAATTATGTTGATTTAATTAGTTAATAAAAATAGAAAAATTATATAAAATATAAATGTTTAAAAGAATAAAAAATTTTATAAGCTCGATAATTTCAGATAATAATGATCGTAATATCTTTGCAATAGGATCATCACATTTTAAATTAATAAATAAAAACTATAAAGATATCAGAAACTTAAATCAGGTTGAATATAAAGTCTTTTCTCAAAATGGAGAGGATGGTATTATTGATTTTTTACTAAATCGTTTGAATATACAAAATCCAAAATTTCTAGAAATAGGTGTGGGAGATTATAAAGAATCGAACACTAGATACATATTTATGAAGAACCCAAACAAAGGTATGATTATTGATAACGTTGAAAATTTAAAACAAAAAGTTTCAAAACATGTAAAGTTATGGAAAGGGGATCTCACAATTATTGAAAAAACAGTAACTAGTGCCAACATTTATGATATTCTTAAAATGAACAATTTTGAAAATAATTTAGATCTTTTTAGTTTGGATATTGACGGAATAGACTATTGGGTAATGAAAGAGCTACCAGATAATTTATCTAAAATTATTATTACAGAATATAATGCAATCTTTGGAGCAAATTTTGAGGTCACAGTCCCAAATATTAATAATTTTAATAGGACAAAGTATCATTATTCTAACTTATGTTATGGTATGTCTTTAAGAGCAATAATAAATTTAATGAAGAGTAAAAATTATATCTTTGTGGGAGCAAATAAAGCATGTAATAACGCTTTTTTTGTTAATAAAAATGAAGTTGAAAAACTAAACATCGATCTTCCAGATTTGAATTCATTAGATATTTACACACAATCAAATATTTTAGAAAGTCGTTCTGACTCTGGAAATTTAACATTTTTATCTGGTGAGCAAAAGTTAAAAGCAATTTCGGATTGTAAAGTTATTAATCTAAAAAGTAAATCTCAAGATCCAGTCCTAATAAGAGATTTGTTTAATATTTAGCTGTTTTTTATTTAAATAATATTAATAAAAAAAGATTTTTTAAAGTTCTAAAAATTTCAATCTTTGGAATTTTAGATTTACCCTTAGACCTATTTTTAAAATTTATTGGTATTTCGTATATATTAAATCTTTTTTGATTTATCCTATAGATAGTTTCCATAAAAAAACTATAACCTTTTGATTTTACATCGTTTAAATGAAAATTTTTTAATCTTTTTAAATTAAATCCTCTATATGATGTTGTGAATTCATTACATTCTAGCCTCATACAAAATTTAATCAAATAATTACCTATAATGCTAAGAGAAAGTCTTAAAAATGGCATTTCACAATTGCCACCTTTTGAGTATCTAGATCCAATAACAAATTCATGCTTATCTAATAATTTTATAAATTTTGGTATCTCTTTAGGATTGTGTGAAAGATCCGCATCCATTGTGATTAATTTTGTATAATTATTTTCTAATGCATACTGATATGCAATTTTATGTGCTGAATCTAATCCTAATTTTTTTTCTCTAAAGATATAATTTAGATTTTTATTCTTTTTTTTTAATCCTTTTAAAATATCACCAGTTTTGTCAGGACTATTATCATCAATAATCAGAATATCTAAAATTCTATGATATTTATTTATCCTTTCAATAAGTTCTTGAATATTTTCTTTTTCATTATAAGTTGCGGAAAATATTAGGGTCTTTGACATTAATCAAATATATATATAAATAATTGCTCAAATACTTTTAATTTTAAATATATTAAAAATAATATTGCTGCAATTATTATTTGAAATTGTATTAATATTTTAAGTTTTTTATTAATTTTTTTAAAAATTAAGTATTAGGAAAAATAACTAAAAGGATCTAGTACTAATAATTTTTTTTTAAAACATTGTTTAAATATTGGCTTATATTTTTTTCCAGAACTTAGAAAAATTATTAATTTAAAATTTTTTAGGTTTTTAATATTTGTTAATTTATTTTTAATATTTACAAATGGATCATAAAAATAAGTATTTTTATATTTTTTCTTAATAAAATTAAAAATTTCAAGACCTAGAGAATTTCTTAAATCAGACACTCCATACTTATAAGAAATACCTAAAATTAAAATTTTTACCTTATTCCTTAATCTATTTTTTTTAATACATTTTAATATTTCACTAATTACAAAGTTCTTCATGTTATTATTTGTTGATCTTCCACTTAAAAGTGTATTAGTTCTGAACTTATTTTTTTTTGCGATATAAGATAAATAATAGGGATCAACTGGAAGACAATGTCCACCTACCAAGCCTGGCTGAAATTTTATAAAATTCCATTTTGTTGAGGCTAATTTAATTACTTCATTAAAATTTAAATTAATTTTTTTCGATAAGATCAATATTTCGTTAAATAAAGCTATATTTAAATCTCTTTGTGTATTTTCAATAGCCTTTGCAGTTTCTGCCTCATGAATATCCTTGGTAAAAATTAATTCTTTAGATATCAGTTTATAAACTTTTTTTATTCTAGAAATAATTTTCTTATTATTACTATTGACTGCAAATATTTTATTTATATTTTTTAGATTTTTTGAATTATCTCCTGGGTTAATTCTTTCGGGGCTATAACATATATAAAAATCTTTGTTATTTTTTAATCCGCTTTTAATTTCTAAAAAATTTGTAAATTTTTCTGTTACACCTGGATAAACTGTAGACTCTAATATTATAACATCTCCGACTTTGATATATTTACTTATAATTGAAATACTTTTTTTAATATGAGATAGATCTGGAAGATAATTTTTTTTTATTGGAGTAGGAACACAAATAATATAGATATTTGAATCTGCTAGATCTTGTTTTTTGTAAGAAAATTTTATTTTTTTTTTTAATAAAATCATTTTTTTTAAATTCCTTATTATGATCAAATTTATTTTTTAATTCTTTAATTCTTTTTAATGAAATATCAAATCCGATAGTCTTAAATTTACTTGATATATTTAATGCTACAGGTAATCCAACGTAGCCCAATCCTAATACGCAAACTTTTAACATTAATAAACTTATACTTTTTTTGTACAAAATTGATATACATTTTGATATGAAAATATTAATCACTGGGAGCGCTGGATTTATAGGATATAATTTTTGTAAATATTTATTAACTAAATCTAGTCACCAAGTTTACTCTATTGATAATGTAAATAACTATTATTCACAAAAACTGAAAAGAGCTAGATTAAGAGACTTGAAAAAACATAACAAATTTAAATTTTATAAATTTGATTTATGTAATAAGAAAAAATTAGAAAAAATTTTTAAAATAAGATTTGGAGCAGTCTATCATTTTGCCGCTCAGGCTGGGGTAAGATATTCTTTAATAAATCCAAGATCTTATATAAATAGTAATATAATTGGTTTTTTTAATTTAATTGAACTTGTAAAAAAAAACAGAATTAAAAAATTTTACTATGCTTCCTCTAGTTCTGCATATGGAGAAAGCAAAAATTTTCCACTAAAAGAGATCCATAAAATAAATCCAAAAAATCTTTATGGTTTAACTAAAAAAAATAACGAGGAAACAGCTGAATTATTTTTCGAAGGTTCTACAACTAATGCAGTTGGCTTAAGATTTTTTACTGTTTTTGGGGAATGGGGAAGACCAGATATGTTAATATATAAATATTTAAAATCTGTTTTTGATAAAAAGTCAAAATTTTATTTAAACAATTATGGTAATCATGTAAGGGATTTTACTTATATTTATGATGTAACTCAAATTTTGTATAAACTTTTAAACATAAAATTTAAAAAAAATAACACTGTTATAAATATATGCTCAAACAACCCAATTAAAATAACTAAAATCTTAGATCATATAAATAGGTATTTTAAAAAAAAACCAGTAATTAATAAAAGAAGTTTCCAAAAAGCAGATGTAAAAAAAACCCATGGTTCCAATTTGAAGATAAAAAAAATATCTAACAAGAGAAGATTTACAGATTTAAAGCTCGCATTAAGTAATACATGTTTTTGGTTCAAAAATAATTCAAAATTATTTATATGATTGATTTATAAAAAAAAATTGATGAAAAAAAAAAATGCTCTAATATTTGGAATCTCTGGTCAGGATGGGGCTTATCTTGCTCATTTCCTTATTTCAAAAAATTATAATGTAATTGGTACCACTAGAAATAATAAGAAAAAAAATCTAAATAGGTTATTAAAGCTTAATATTTACAAAAAAGTAAAAATTGTAAAAGGTCAAGCTTCAGATCTTGGTTTTTGCCAAAAACTTTTAAAAAAAAATATTGATGAAGTTTATTATCTTGCGGGTGAATCATCAATAGTTAAATCTTTTGAGTATCCAGAAGTATCGTTAATCAGTAATTCATTTGGAATACTTAATATTTTAAAAACAGCTCATAAATTAAAAACAAAGATAAAAATTTTTAATGCTTGCTCTGCACAGATTTATGGGAATAAAAAAAAAAATTTTTTTAATATTGATTCTAAAATAGACCCTATAAGTCCGTACGCTGTATCGAAAGCAGCAGGATATTGGCTGACAAAAATTTATAGAGAAAATTATGGAATATTTTGTTGTTCTGGAATCTTATTTAATCATGAGTCACCGTTAAGGTCTAATGAATTTGTTACAAAAAAAATTATTTTAGAGTCTAAAAAAATTTTAAAGAATAAAAATCATAAATTATTTCTGGGGAACATTAATATTTATAGAGATTGGGGATGGACACCAGATTTTGTTGAAGCTTATTGGCTAATGTTACAAAAAGACTCACCGATTGATTTAGTAATCGGGACTGGAAAAATTTATTCTCTTAGAGATTTTCTAAATGAGGTTTTTAAACTCAAAAAGTTGAATTTTAAAAATGTCAAAATAAATGTAAAAAAATTGAAAAGAAAATTAGACATAAAAGGATATAGGGCAAATATTTCTAAAACAAAAAAAATTTTAAAATGGAGGCCAAAATTAAATTTTAAACAGATAGTTTACAAAATGGTAAACGAAGAGCTATTTTAATTATTATATCTTTCATCTATCTAAATAAAAAATGAAATAAAAAATTATGTTTCTCTTTTATGAATTGATATTCCAAAGAGCTATCCAGAACCATTTTTTTAAAATATATAATACAAAATTATGAGTTTATTAAGAATAAAATCGAATATAATAAAATTAAAAAGAAATTAAAATTTTGAAAAAAAAACTGCAATTATCGAATTTTAAAATAATTAAAGTTTAAAGATATTAAGATGAAATATAATAAGATTATTATTTATGGAGGAACTTCTGAAATATCTTTAGCTTTAATCGACATGTATATTAATGAGTGTGAAAAATTGATTGTTTTTTGTAGATCAAAAAAGAAATTTTTTGGATTACAAAAAGATGTTGCAAATTCTAATTTAGAAAACTTAAAAATTCAATTATTTGAAGTTGAATTAAATGATTTAGTAAAAAATTTAGAGATCATATATGAGATGGAAAATGATATCTCGGGTGTTATTTGGGTTGCAGGATATACAGGAGATGGAAACGAAGAGTTCGAAAATATCGGTGAAGCTGAAAAAAATATTAAAATTAATTTTTTAAATCCTGCGATGATTTTGACTGAAATTTCCAAAAAAATGAAAAAAAATAGCAACTCATTTATTGCAGTATTTACCTCAGTAGCAGGATTAAGAGGAAGAAATAAACAATTATATTATTCATCTTCAAAATCAGGTTTGATTGCTTTCTTATCAGCATTAAGGCAAAAATTATTTAAACATCAAATTTCAGTAACTACTGTAATTCCCGGGTATATGAATACAAAACCTTTTAGAGAGGGAAATTTTAATTCTCCAAGTTTTTTAATTGCTGAACCTAAAAAAGTTGCAAAAAATTTGAAAAAAGCAATAGAAAAAAACAAAGAAATTATTTATATAAATTCTTACTGGAAAATAATAATGGCGATTGTAAAGTTAATCCCAGAAAAACTTTTTAAAAGATTTTCGTTTTAATCTTAATTTTTCTAATATAAATTGAAAAAATATCAATGGTTAGAAATCTACTTCAAAACAATAAAATATTTATTGCTGGACATAGGGGCATGGTTGGATCAGCACTAGTAAGGTATTTAAAAAAAAAAAGTTTTAAAAATTTTATATTAGTTTCAAGAAAACAAATAAATCTTCTAGATGAAGATAAAGTAAATAAGTTTATACAAAAAAAAAAACCTCAAATTATAATTAACTGTGCTGGAAAAGTTGGTGGAATATTGGCAAATTCTACATATCCAGTAGAATTTCTAAACGAAAATATCTTGATACAACTTAATTTAGTAAAAGCAGCTTTTAAAAATAAAATAGAACATTTTATAAATTTGGGTAGTTCATGCATTTATCCAAAAACATCGAAACAGCCTATTAAAGAAGAATATCTTTTATCAAATTATTTAGAATCAACAAATGAAGCGTACGCGCTTGCTAAAATTGTCGGATTAAAATCATGTGAGTTTTATAATAAACAGTTCAACAAATCTTATTTTACCTTAATGCCCTGTAATCTATATGGTCCTAATGATAATTTTAATTTAAAAAATAGCCACTTCATACCGGCTTTAATTAAGAAAGTTATTAAATCAAATAACAAAAAAAATTCTAAAATAGAAATTTGGGGAACTGGAAAACCAAAAAGAGAGGTAATGTATGTCGAAGATTTAGCTAGAGCAATTTATTTTTGCTTAGAAAAAAAAATAAATAAAGATAAAAAATTTTTAAAGATGATAAAACTAAACCCAGTAATAAATATTGGTAGCGGTAATGAATTTACAATTAAGCAGTTTGCTAAAATGATTTGTAAAATTGCAAAAAAGAATGAAAATTTAGTTTTTAATAAAAATTATCCAGATGGAACTATGAGGAAAATTCTAGATAATAAAAAGATTTCAAGTTTAGGCTGGAAACCGACAATATCTCTTGAACAGGGTTTGTTTGAAACAATTGAATGGTACAAAAGAAATTATCTTTAAATAGAACTAATAAAAAAACTCTAAAAAAAGATAGATTTTTTTAAATAAAATAATAATGAAGTTTATAGAATTTTATGTAATGCAATGAGAGACCTAGTTATTTTTATACCCTCAATTGAAGGTGGGGGAGTTGAAAAGAATCTTTTCTACATAATAAAATTTTTTAAAACAAAATTTGAGAATATTTTTTTAATAACTGGAGACAAACTAAGTAAAAATTTTTTTGGAAATAACGTAAAGTTGATTACACCAAAATCTAAATTTTATAATAATAAACCTCGAGTGCTAAAAAGTTTAATATGTTCTTTATTACTTTTTAATAATTTCAAAAATAAAGATATTTTGATTTTTTCGTTTCAGTCAAACTTTTTTTCAACTCTTATATCAAAAATAATAAACTCAAAATTAATTATTAGATTAAATACATCTCCAGAAAAATATTCACTCCCTTTCCATAAAAAATTCATTTTTAAAATTTTATATGGTTTCGCTGATGAAATTATTGTTAATAGCTATGAGTTTAAGAAAAATATTAAAAAGTATTTCAATCTAAGATCTCATGTGATTTTAAACCCGATCAAAATAAATCATATAAAAAAAAAGATTAATTTTTTTAAAAATTTTAATGGTTTAAAAATTATTACAATCGGTAGATTAACTAATCAGAAAGATCATATAACATTATTAAAAGCTTTAAATTTATTAAGAAAAACTCATAAAATAAATTTCAAATTATATTTAATAGGTCGTGGTTATAATCGTGCAATGCTCTTAGACTATATTTTTAAAAATGATTTACAAAAAAACATTAAATTAGCAGGTTATAAAAAAAATGCTTCAGATTATATAAAATCTGCTGATTTATTTATCTTATCATCTAGGTATGAGGGATTGCCAAATACTTTAATTGAAGCCCAAGCTGCTGGTCTTCCAATAATTTCATCAAATTGTCCATCTGGACCTAAAGAAATTCTAATGAATGGAAAATTAGGCGATTTATTTAATCCAGGAGATCACAAAAGTCTGTGTAAAAAAATATGTAATTATTATAAAAATAAAAAAGTTTTAAATAAAAAATCAATGTTAGCAAAAAAATACTTATATAGATTTGATTATCAAAAAAATCTTGAAAAATATTTAGTTATATTAAAAAAACTAATTAATAAATAACACAATATAAAATTGAAAAGTAAATTTAAGATATCTGTAATCACTGTAACAAAAAACTCAGAGAAATTTTTAGAGGAAAATATAAATAGTTTAATTAATCAAACTTACAAAAATTTCGAGCATATAATTATTGATGGTCAATCAACAGACAAAACAATCGAAATAATAAAAAAAAATTCTTGTAAAGTAAGTTATTGGAAAAGCGAACCAGATATTAGTTTATATGATGCTATGAATAAAGGAATTAGAGCAAGCTCAGGAGACATTATAGGTATACTAAATTCAGATGATATTTATTACCCAGGTGCATTAGAAATTGTAAACAAATATTTTTCTGATGATCCAAATTTAGATTTTTTATTTGGTACAGTTGAAAAATATAAGTTACTCCATGGCTTCTATCCAAATAAAATAAAATGGACTTTTGGTTTTTATACAACTCACTCTGTTGGTTTTTTTATTAAAAAAAGTTCTCAAGATATACTTGGGTTGTACGATACACAGTATAAATACTCAGCAGATTACGATCTTTTTTATAGGATGATCGTTAAAAAGAAAATGATTGGCAAAGCCACAAAAAAGGATGAAATCTTAGGAAAGTTTAGACAGGGTGGACTTTCTTCAAGAATAAGTTATTTAGATTTTCTCAAAGAAAACAACAAAATAAGGATCAATAATGGTCAAAACGTATTTATAGTATATTTAATTTTTATACTAAGGTTACTCCGTAATTTCAAAAATCTATTTAAATAATATTATGAGAAACACGCCAGAAATAAGTGTAATTATACCATATTATAAAAAAAGATTCTATTTTCAAAAAACTCTAAATTCAATCTTAAAACAGAGTTTTCAAAAATTTGAAGTAATCATCGTATATGATGATCTAAATAAAAATGAATTGGGGTTTATAAAAAAAATATCAAAAAAGAATTCCAAAATTAAGTTAATTACAAATAACAAAAACTTGGGACCCGGTTTGTCCAGAAATAAAGGGATTTTGCAGTCCAGGGGGACTTATATTGCTTTTTGTGATGCGGATGATATTTGGAAAAAAGATAAACTGAATTTGCAAATTAAATTTATGAAAAAATACAATTTAAATTTTTCTCATACAAACTATTTCGTAATCGATAAAAAAGAAAAAATAATTGGTAAATTTAAAGCAAAATCAAAAATTAGATATCAAGATCTTTTAAAAAGTTGTGATATAGGACTTTCAACAGTTATAGTAAAAAAAGATTTATTAAGAAAAAATTTATTTTGCAACCTTCAAACAAAAGAAGATTTTTATTTATGGTTACAAATCCTTAAAAAAGAAAAAAAAATATTTTCATTTAATAGATATCTTTCATGTTGGAGATATTTAGAAAATTCGTTATCTAGCTCTATTATTCAAAGGTTGTTAGATGCTTTTAGACTTTATAATACTTACGAAAAAAATAATTTTTTTATATCTGTTTATTATGTATTAAGACTTTCATATTATGCATTTATAAAAAAACTAAATATTTATAGATTTCATGGATGATATCACTTTAGTAATACCGGCGAAAAATGAGCCGGAATCTTTGCCCAAGGTATTGGATGAATTGTTAAAATATAAGATAAAAAAAATTATTGTTATTCCTACAGAAGATAAAAAAACAAGAGAGGCCATAGAAAAATTTAATTGTAAAATTTTGTCTCAAGAGGGAAAAGGTTTTGGAAATGCATTAATTCAAGGAATAAATAGCGTTGAAACAAAATATTTTTGTATATTTAATGCAGATGGTTCGTTTAATCCAATTTATTTAAGTCAATTAAAAAAAAAAATTCAATTAAATCAAGACTTTGTTTTTTGCTCTAGATATGAAGCAGGGGGAGGCAGTGAGGATGACACAATATTAACATATATTGGAAATAAGTTTTTTACGAGTTTATGTAACTTGTTGTTTAAATTAAAAATTACAGATGTATTATTTACTTATGTCATGGGTTCAACAAGAGCATTTAAAGAATTAAATATGAGCTTTAATGATTTCTCTTTTTGTGTTGAATTACCTATAAAGGCAAAAAAAAAAAATTATATACTGGGAAATTTACCATCAATTGAAAGATCAAGAATAGCAGGCGTTAAAAAAGTGAATGAATTTAGAGATGGTTTATTAATTCTAATTTCTATATTAAGATTAATATTTTATAAAAAATGAAAAAAAAAATTGCTTTGGTAACAGGTATTACAGGACAAGATGGTTCTTATTTAGCAGAATTATTACTTAAAAAAAATTATATTGTTCATGGTTTAATTAGAAAATCATCATCATTCAACACTGGAAGGATTGATAATATTTATATAGATCCTCACAATAAAACAAATTTTTTTTTACATTATGGTGATCTTACTGACAGTAATAGTATATATAATTTAATTAATAATATTCGTCCGGACGAGATTTATAATTTAGGTGCTCAAAGTCATGTAGGAGTTTCTTTTGAGAATCCCGAATATACCTCTGAAGTTTCAGGTATTGGGACACTGAGATTATTGGAAGCAATTAGGTTTCTGAAAATAAAAAAGATAAAATTTTATCAAGCGAGTACATCTGAATTATTTGGAGAGACATATAAAAAAAATATATTCAATGAGAAATCAAAATTCCATCCTAAATCTCCTTATGGAGTAGCAAAACTTTATTCATATTGGATTACATCAGTTTATAGAGAGGCTTATGGAATATTCGCGTGTAATGGAATTTTATTCAATCACGAGAGTCCTAGAAGAGGGGAAACATTTGTTACTAGAAAAATTACACGATTTTTAACAAGAAAAAAATTAGGTTCTAAAGATATTTTATATTTAGGTAATCTAAATGCTAAGAGAGATTGGGGACATGCAAAAGACTACGTTGAAATGCAATGGAGAATTTTACAACAAAAAAAACCAGATGACTTTGTTGTAGCAACTGGACAAACTCAAAGTGTTAGGCAATTCATTGATACTGCAGTCAAATTATTAGATATGAAAATCAAATGGCAAGGTAAAGGATTAAAAGAAAAATGCTATCTTATTAATAAAGAAAAAAAAGAATTATTAATTAAAATTGATAAAAAATACTTTAGACCAAATGAGGTAAACTATTTAAAAGGTGATGCGAGTAAAGCTTTTAAAAAATTAAAATTCAAACCTAAATTTTCATTTAAAGACTTAGTAAA
>MDSW01151481.1_pt1 | contig 42483 bp, 37 predicted proteins | sample 811171 | NCBI WGS metagenome assembly MDSW01 (sample SAMN05326641, study PRJNA326480) | marine metagenome | isolation source: seawater | place: Atlantic Ocean: North West | collected 2012
CCTGACCCCAGAAGCCCCCGCTTCCGTCATCCCCGCGCAGGCGGGGATCCAGTTTAAGGTGTGAAATGCAAGACCTGACCCCAAGAGCCCAGACCCCAAGAGCCCGGCGGCAGTGATGGCAGAGAGAGTAAGTACATGAGCAAAAACGTAGTCGTACTCGGCACCCAGTGGGGTGACGAGGGCAAAGGAAAAATCGTCGACCTGTTGACGGACCAGGCCAGCGCGGTGGTGCGTTTCCAGGGCGGTCACAACGCCGGGCACACGCTGGTCATCGACGGCGAGAAAACCGTGCTGCACCTCATCCCCTCCGGCATCCTGCGCGCCAACGTACAGTGCCTGATCGGCAACGGTGTGGTGCTGTCCCCGGAGGCGCTGCTCGAGGAAATCGCGCAACTGGAGGCGCGCGGGGTGCCGGTGCGCGAGCGCCTGAAAATCTCCCCGGCCTGCCCGCTGATCCTGCCCTATCACGTGGCCCTGGACCAGGCGCGCGAGACCAGGCGCGGCAACGAGAAAATCGGTACCACCGGGCGGGGCATTGGCCCGGCCTACGAGGACAAGGTGGCGCGTCGCGGACTGCGCCTGGGTGACCTGCAGGACGAACAGCGTTTCCTGCGCAAATTGCAGGAAGTCATGGACTACCACAACTTCGCCCTGCAGCATTACTACAAGGTGCAGCCGCTGGACGTGCAGGCAGTGGCGGAGGAGGCGCTGGCCATGGGCGCGCAGCTGCTGCCCATGATGGCCGACGTCACGGCGATCCTGCACCAGTGCCGCCTGACCGAGGCGAAAATCATGTTCGAGGGCGCCCAGGGCTCGCTGCTGGATATAGACCACGGCACCTATCCCTTCGTAACCAGTTCCAACACCACCGCCGGCGGCACGGCCACCGGTTCAGGTTTCGGCCCGCTCTACCTGGACTATGTGCTGGGTATCACCAAGGCCTACACCACGCGGGTGGGCTCCGGTCCGTTCCCCACGGAACTGTTCGACGCCACCGGTGAACACCTGGCGCAGAAAGGGCACGAGTTCGGCGCCACCACCGGCAGGCCGCGGCGCTGCGGCTGGTTCGACGCGGTGGCCCTGCGCACGGCGGTCAATATCAATTCGGTCAGCGGCCTGTGCCTGACCAAGCTGGACGTGCTGGACGGTCTGGAAACCATCCGCATCTGCGTCGGCTACACCGACAGCCAGGGCGACCCGGTGCCCAGCCCGGTGGACTCGGATGATTACGAGGGGCTGGTGCCGGTATACGAAGAAGTGCCGGGCTGGAGCGAATCCACCCTCGGCGCCAGGTCACTGCAAGAGCTGCCGGCGGCGGCCCGGGACTACATCCACAAGATCGAGGAGGTCGTGGGTGCGCCGATCGACATCATCTCCACCGGGCCGGATCGGGTGGAGACGATCATCCTGCGCCATCCCTTTGGGGATTAGGGCGCCTCAGGTGTTGTCCACCAGGGACAGGTTGGAGTTCGGGCTGATCAGCTCAAAGCGCGCCGCCGTGATGTAGGCCTGCAGCGCTTCCTGCGCCCGGTACACGGTGTCGTAGGGGCCCTCGAGCGTGCCCTCGCGGGTGGAGAAGTACCATTTGCCGCCCTCCTGTTGTATACGGTCGGAGCGAAAATGGGTGCGGCCACCCTGCGGGTCGCCTTTGCGCTTGAGGTTCATCATTACCACTGTATTACCGTGCGTTGCTGCAAGCAGAACTATAGCACCGCGGCGATTCCGGCGGATTGGCCCTGGCGTCGGTCTGTGACGCAGTTCACACCGGCGTTACAACAATTGCCCGGGAGCGACGTGGAAATTGCCGACGCACCGGTATGCCGCCGGCGCATATTTCAATATGATGACGGGCATTCCCGTCAGCACAAGGAACACGCTCATCATGCATTTCAGAAAACGGATACTGGTCACCGGCGGCGCCGGTTTTCTCGGTTCCCACCTGTGCAAGCGCCTGGTGGACCAGGGCCACGATGTCATCTGCGCGGATAATTTCTTCACCGGCACGCGCGACAACATTCTCGACCTGCTCGACGAGCCGCATTTCGAGGTGATGCGCCACGACGTGACCTTCCCGCTGTACGTGGAGGTGGACGAGATCTACAACCTGGCCTGTCCCGCCTCGCCGGTGCATTACCAGCACGACCCGGTGCAGACCACCAAGACCAGTGTCCACGGCGCCATCAACATGCTCGGCCTGGCCAAGCGCACGCGCGCCAAAATTTTCCAGGCCTCCACCAGCGAGGTCTACGGCGATCCGCAAGTGCACCCGCAGCCGGAAACCTACTGGGGGCACGTCAACCCGGTCGGCGAACGCTCCTGCTACGACGAGGGCAAGCGCTGCGCCGAGACGCTGTTCTTCGACTACTACCGGCAACACCGCCTGCAGATCAAGGTCGGGCGCATCTTCAATACCTACGGGCCGCACATGCATCCCAACGACGGCAGGGTGGTGTCCAACTTCATCGTCCAGGCGTTGCAGGGCCAGGACATCACGCTGTACGGCGACGGGCAGCAGACCCGCTCCTTCTGCTATGTGGACGACCTGATCTCGGCCTTCCTGGCGCTGATGGACACCGATGAGACCGTGACCGGGCCGATCAACATGGGCAACCCCAACGAATTCACCATTCGGGAACTGGCGGAGAAGGTCATCGCGCTGACCGGCTCGAAATCCAAGCTGGTGTACCGCCCGCTGCCCAGTGACGACCCCATGCAGCGCCAACCGGATATCAGCCAGGCCAAAGAAGTGCTGGGCTGGGAGCCACGCATTCAGCTGGAAGAGGGGCTGGGCAAGACCATCGCCTACTTCGACCGCCTGTTGGCCGCCTAGCGGGGGCGACGGCTGTGCGCCGGACGGGTCAGCGTCCTACACAGGTGTAGCGGAATCCGTGGGACGCCATCAGCTCGCGTTCGTACACGTTGCGCAGGTCCACGAACACGTCGCCGCGCATCAGTGACTTTACCCGGTCCAGCGGCAGGCCCCGATACTGGTTCCACTCCGTGATGAGTACGACGGCATCGGCGTCGCGCACCGTGTCGTAGATATCGTCGACGAATTCCACGCCGGGGGGCAGTTCCCGCGCCGCTTCCTCCATGCCCTGGGGATCGTGGGCGCGGATGTGGGCGCCTTTTTGCACCAGTGGCGGCAGGATGGTCAGCGAGGGCGCATCGCGCATGTCGTCGGTCTCGGGCTTGAAGGTCAGTCCGAGGACGGCGATGTTCCGGTCTGCCACGCTGCCGCCCAGCGCCTCCTCGATCTTGCTCACCATGCGCGTCTTCTGCGCCGCGTTGACCTGCACCACCGCCTCGACGATGCGGCTGGAACTGCCGGCTTCCTGGGCCATGCGGATCATCGCCTGGGTATCCTTGGGGAAGCAGGAGCCGCCGTAGCCGGGGCCGGGATGCAGGAATTTCTTGCCGATGCGGCCGTCCAGGCCCATGCCCCGGGCCACGGCGTGCACGTCGCCGCCGGTCTTCTCGCACAGGTCGGCGATCTCGTTGATAAAACTGATCTTGGTAGCCAGGAAGGCGTTGGCGGCGTATTTGGTGATTTCCGCGCTCTCCAGGTCCGTCACCACGATGGGCGCCTCGATCAGGTTGATCGGGCGGTACAGCTCGCGCAGGATGCTCTCGGCGCGTTCGCTATCCACACCCAGCACCACCCTGTCCGGGCGCATGAAGTCGCCGATGGCCGAGCCCTCGCGCAGGAATTCCGGGTTCGAGGCGACGTCGAAGTCGGCCTCGGGATTGGCCTTGCGCACCACGCGCTTGACCTCGCGCGCGGTACCCACCGGCACGGTGGACTTGTCCACCAGCAGCGTGTAGCCCTGCAGGTGGGCGGCGATCTGTTCCGCCGCCGCATAGACGTACTTCAGGTCGGCGTGGCCATCGCCGCGGCGGGTGGGCGTGCCCACGGCGATAAAGATGATATCCGCCGCCTCGATGGTGCCGGCGAACTCGGTAGTGAAATCCAGCCGCCCGGCGGCGCAGTTGCGGCTGACCATGTCGTCCAGGCCGGGCTCGTAAATGGGGATTTCGCCGCGCCTGAGGGCGTCGATCTTGTCCTGGTCGACATCCAGGCAGGTGACGTGGGCGCCGAATTCGGCAAAGCACGCGCCGGAGACCAGCCCCACGTAGCCCGCGCCGATCATGACAACTTTCATCTGGATTCCCTGTTGGTGTAGTGCGTGTACCAGGCCACGAAGCGCTCGATGCCTTCGCGGATAGAGGTGCGCGGCCGATAGTCCACCGCCGCGGCGAGAGCGTCGATATCCGCGCAGGTTGCGGCCACGTCGCCCGGCTGCATGGGCAGCAGCTTCTTCTCGGCCTGCCTGCCCAGGGCCTCCTCCAGCGCCTCGATAAATTCGAGCAAGGATACGGGGTTATTGTTACCGATATTGTACAGCCGGTAGGGCGCGCTGCTGCCGCCTGGATCCGGCCGCGCGGCGTCCCAGTCGGGGTCCGGGCTCGCCGGCCGGTCGATGACGCGCACCACGCCCTCGACAATATCGTCGATGTAGGTGAAGTCCCGGCGCATCTGCCCGTGGTTGAACACCTCGATGGGCTCGCCGGCGAGGATGGCGCGGGTGAACAGGAACAGCGCCATATCCGGGCGGCCCCAGGGCCCGTAGACCGTAAAGAAACGCAGGCCCGTGGTGGCGATGTCGTACAGGTGCGAGTAGGTGTGCGCCAGCAGCTCGTTGGCCTTTTTTGTCGCCGCGTAAAGGGACACCGGGTGGTCCACGCTGTCGTGCACGGAAAAGGGCATATGGGTGTTCATGCCGTATACCGAACTGCTGCTGGCGTACACCAGGTGGCCCGTGGGGTGGTGCCGACAGCACTCGAGAAGATTGGTGAAGCCGACGATATTGCTGTCGATATAGGCCTGTGGATTTTCCAGCGAGTAGCGCACGCCCGCCTGGGCGGCGAGGTTCACCACGGCGTCGAACGAGTTGGCTGCGAACAACGCTTCCAGGGCGGCGCGGTCCTGCAGGTCTGCGCGCACGAAATGGAAACCCGGCTGCTTCTGCAGGCGCTGCAGGCGCGCCTGTTTCAGGGCCACGTCGTAGTAGTCGTTGAGGTTATCCAGGCCGCTGACGCGGTCGCCGCGCGCCAGCAATTTTTCGCAGAGGTGGTAGCCGATGAAGCCGGCGGCGCCGGTAACAAGCAGGTGCATGGTCGGGCATTCTACTATCGCCGCGCCCGCAGAAGTAGCATGCGAGGCGGAGTTTTTTGCGCCCTTTCACAACTCCGCGCTACGCCCGGTACGCGCCGCGGGCGTTCCGTTATACTGCGGGCTTCCACAGGGAGAGGTAGCGGGGGCGGAATCGTATGGCGGGGAGCGTGTTGGTCACGGGCGGCGCGGGTTACATCGGCAGCCACGCCTGCCTGGCGCTGATTGAGGCGGGGCACCCGGTGGTCGTGCTGGACAACCTGTGCAACAGCAGCCCCGAGTCCCTGCAGCGGGTGGGGCAGCTGTGTGGCGAGGAGCCGCTGCTGGTGCGCGGGGATATCCGCGACCGCGCCTGTCTCGACCGCATCTTCGCCGAGCACGATATCGTCGCGGTGATGCACTTCGCCGGTCTCAAGGCGGTGGGGGAGTCGGTTGAAATACCGCTGGAATACTACGACAACAATGTAACGGGGTCGCTCACCCTGCTGGCGGCCATGCAGGCAGCCGGGGTCAACAACCTGGTGTTCTCCTCTTCGGCAACGGTCTACGGCGACCCGGCCACGGTGCCTATCAGCGAGGATTTTCCGCTCGCGCCGGCCAGCCCCTACGGTCGCACCAAGATGATGGTCGAGCAGATTCTCACCGACTGGCAGTGCGCCGACGGCGCGCGCAACGTCGCCCTGCTGCGCTATTTCAACCCGGTGGGCGCTCACCCCAGCGGGCGCATCGGCGAAGACCCCCGTGGCATGCCCAACAATCTCATGCCCTTTGTCGCCCAGGTCGCGGTGGGCAAGCGCGACAGGTTGTTCGTGTTCGGTGATGACTACCCGACCGCGGACGGCACCGGGGTGCGCGACTACATCCACGTCATGGACCTGGTGGAGGGCCATGTACTGGCGTTGCAGGACATCATCGCCGGGCCGGGGCTGCGCGTGATCAACCTGGGCACGGGCCGGGGCGTGTCCGTGCTGGATATGGTCCGCGCCTTTGAGGCCGCCAGCGGCCGGCAGATCCCCTACGAGGTGGTGCAACGCCGTGCCGGCGATATCGCCGCCTGCTGGGCCGATCCCGGCCGCGCCGCGCAGTTGCTGGCCTGGCGCGCCTCGCGCAGTCTCGAGCAGATGTGCATCGACAGCTGGCGCTGGCAGTCCGACAACCCGCGCGGTTACGGCTGAGGCGGCGCACAGGCCGATGTCATTTGGCGCCACCAAGCTCGTCGCGCTGCTGGTGTACCCGCTGAGCCTCAGCCTGCTGCTGTGCCTGCTCGCCCTGCTGCTGTTGTGGCGTGCCCGGCGGCGCGGCCCGCTGGCGCTGCTGGCTGTCGGTCTGGGCTGGCTCTACCTGTGCTCCACGGCGTTTTTTGCCGATTTCCTCATGGGCGTGCTGGAGCGGGACTATCCCGCGCGCGCCATGGGCGCGGTGCGCCCGGCGGACGCCATCGTGCTGCTCGGCGGCGGTACGCGCGGCTACGCCCACATGGCGACCCTGGCCGACCTGAACCAGCACGGCGACCGCCTGGTGCACGCCGCGGCCCTGTACCAGGCGGGCAAGGCGCCGCTGGTGCTGGCCAGCGGCGGCGCCTGGGGCGACAACCCCAGCGAGGCGCAGCAGATGCGCGACCTGCTGCGTGTCATGGGTGTGCCGCCGCGCGCTGTCCTGCTGGAGGAGCAGAGCCTGGACACCCACCAGAACGCGCTGTTCAGCGCGCAGTTGCTGCACGCACGCGGCCTGCGGCGCATCCTGCTGGTCACCTCGGCGTTCCACATGCGGCGCGCGGCCGGCGTATTCCGCGCCCAGGGCCTGGAAGTCGACCCTGCCCCGACGGACTTCAAGCGCCTGGTGGGGGAGGGCGTGGTGCCGGGCTGGCTGCCCGGCACGGGCAACCTGTCGCGCTCCAGCCATGCGCTGCACGAGCTGGCCGGCTATCTCTACTACCGCTATCGCGGCTGGCTCTAGCGCCGCACCGGGCGGGCCCGGCGCGCTCAGCGGTCGTAGCGCGCCTTGTACTGGCTGTAACTCAGCCCCGTCCAGCGGCGAAAGGCGCGGTAGAAGCTGTTCACTTCCAGGTAGCCCAGTTCGTCCGCCAGGCACTTGCCTGGCAGCCACATGTTGCGCAGGATCCGCTCGCAACGGTACTGGCGCGCCCTGTCCAGCAGGAACTGGTAGCAGGTGTGGTCCGCGCGCAGGCGACGCCGCAGGGTGGTGCCGCTCATGCCCAGCGACTCCGCCACGGAGTCGGCGCGCAGGCGCGACAGGTCCCCGCCCATGAGGATCTGCAGCACCTTGTCGGTGGTGCGTGAGAGGGACATGTAGCCGGGTTTGTCAGCGGGCGGAGACAGCTCCCCCGCGCCGTTTTCAGACGTGATCGGTCGTTCCATAGCCATAACATCCTTGTCGTGGTGAACGGAATCTGGGTGCGCCGGCCTGAGACGGGGCCGGTGTTTTCAAGGTAGCACAGGGTCGGCAGGGGTAAAGCGCTGGCGGCGCGATGACCGCATTTGCCCAGACGCGGCTAGATCACTTCCCAGTCCGGCACCGGGCAGTCCATCACCGCGGCGACGCTGGCGATGATTTCGCGCTCGGTCGGGTTGAGTTGCCCGTCGTAACTGGCAGTGAGGGTCATGCCCTTGAGCACGCGCGGTTTCAGCAGCGGATAGCAGTCGGCCAGTTCCCCTACCGCGCGCGAGAAGGCCGCCACGTTCGCCTGGTCCGGCGGCATAATATGCATACCGTGCAGGCCCAGTTCGTCGGCGCCGCGGCGGAAGCGGTGCACCGGCTCGCCGCCGCCGTGGTGGGCCAGTACCGACAGCACCACCCGCAGGTGGTAGGCCACCTTCTGCAGTTTGCGGTGGCGCGGCCGGCTTGGGCGCACCTGCACGAACTCGGGATCCAGGTAGTGGCGCACCAGCTGGAACAGGCACCACTCGTGTAACTGGGTACGCCGGTCGGCCTGGATCAACCGCAGCAGGGTGTCCTTGAAGACGCGGTACTGCGGCGCCGACATGGCCTTCAGGGCGGGCAGGGTCATGTCCAGCAGCGGCAGGCGCCGCGGCGCGCCCAGCTCGTGCACGCCGGGGTAGAGGGTGGTGACCAGCTCCTCCAGGCCCAGCACCCCGGTCTGGCCGACCAGCGCCAGCTGTTCGCGCGCCAGTTGCGTATCGCCATCGATGAGCAGGCAGAACACCAGCGCCTGGGCGCCCAGCGGGTCGTGGCTATGCCGCACCAGCGCCACGGGGATCTCCTCGCGCGCGGCGGTGGCTTCCTCCAGCGCCTCGGGTGGCGGCCCGAAATCAGCGTCGGCGCTCTCGTCCTCGCGCAGTGCGGCCGCGGCGGCGGCCGCCACCAGCGCCGCGCGGCCCACGCCGACCTCACCGTGGCCGGGGCGCTCGGGTTGCGTGGCGTAGACGCGTGGCTTGCGCTTGATGTACTGCCCGTCCCAGGCCGGGTCGATGCGCTCGATGCGCTTGCGCAGTGGCGGGTGGGTGGGAAACATCTGCCACAGGGGGTGCTCGATCTGCCCGAAAAAGATATGCGACATCTCCGCCGCGCGGGCGGCGTGCACCAGGGTGCCGGGGAGGTAGCCGCCGATGACCTTGAGCGCGTCGCCAATACCCCCGGCACTGCGCGTGAACTGCACCGCGCCGGCGTCGGCCAGGTACTCCTTCTGCCGGCTGATGGCCGCTTTGATGCAGCCCGCCGCCAGTGCCCCCAGCCAGCCCAGCAGCCACAGGGCCAGTCCCAGCAGTGGCAGGCCGCCGCCCTCGCCGCCGCGACCGGCGCCCCCGGTGCGCGCGCGGTTGTCGCTGCGCAACAGGATATGACCCACGTCGCCGATGAAGGTGATGCCCTTGAGCAGCGCCGCCAGGCGGATATTCAGGCGCATGTCGCCGTTGAGGATATGGCTGAACTCGTGGGCGATCACGCCCTGTAATTCATGGCGCTTGAGTTGCTCGATAGCGCCCCGGGTCACCGCGACCACCGTGTCGGCGGGCGTCACCCCCGCGGCGAAGGCGTTGATGCCGCGCTCACCGTCCAGTACGTACACCGGCGGCACCGGCATATTGGCCGCCAGCGCCATTTCCTCGACGATGTTCAGGCAGCGGCGCTCGGCCCGGTCGCGGGTCTGCGGCAGGATGCGCGTCCCGCCCATGCTCTCGGCCACGACCTTGCCGCCGGTGGCCAGTTGTACCCACTTGACCAGCACTACCAGGGCGATGGTGGCGGTGATTGCCAGCCCGATCGTGCCGAAGCGCGCCCAGGTGAAAAACGACAGGAAGCCGGGCATGCCGCCGCGGGAGCCACTGTAGAGGTTGTAGTCCTGGCCGAAGTAGAGGAAGGCGGCCACCGCCGCGTTGGCCAGCAGCACCAGCAGCAACGCCGCCGCCAGGAACAACAACAGCAACAGGCGCGTGTTGCGCCGGGCGATATCCTGCTGCGTGAAGAAATCCATGGCGGCCGGTGGCGCGCGCTAGAAAGACACCTCCGGTGCCGCCTGTATCTGCTCGCTGTCGTCGAACTCCAGCAGTTCCGCGTCCACGGGGTGGCCGAAGGCACTGGCGAAGAAGACCGGCGGAAAGCTCTGGCGATAGGTGTTGTAGGCCATTACCGCGTCGTTGAAGCCCTGGCGGGCGAAAGCCACGCGGTTTTCCGTGGTGGTCAGCTCCTCGGAGAGCTGCATCATGTTCTCGTTGGCCTTCAGGTCCGGGTAGGCTTCCATGGTTACGTTCAGCCTGCCCAGGGCGCCGCGCAGGGCGCCCTCGGCCTCCGCCAGTTGCGCCATCCCGGCGCCGCCGGCGTTGCCGTCGCCCAGGGCCTGCAGCACCGCCGCCGCCTCGTTGCGCGCCGTGGTCACCGCGTCGAGGGTCTCGCGCTCGTGGGCCATGTAGCCCCTGGCGGTTTCCACCAGGTTGGGGATCAGGTCGTAGCGACGCTTGAGCTGCACCTCGATCTGCGCGAAGGCGTTGAGGTAGCGGTTTTTCAGCGTCACCAGCGTGTTGTAGATGCTGATGATGTAGATCACCAGCCCGAGAATGACCAGCCAGAACACGATGGTGGAAATTTCCATGACGTCTCCCCTGTTACGTCAGCGCAGCGGCCCTGCCGTTAATACTGGCCACTGCCGCCGGGAATTACAAACTTTTCTTGCCTGTTTTCCCCGTCAGCCCCCGGCGTTGCTCGCTCTGCGGGCCGCATCGCCCGGCACTGCGATCTGGGGTATATTGAACGGCCGCTAACAATAAGACGTCTACGCATGCCCTCTCCAAGCCCTGCCCCGGGGAGCAACCCCTACGCCAGCCAGAAAACGACCTACTACGCGCTGGGCCTGCTCACGGTGGTTTACAGCTTCAATTTCATCGACCGGCAATTGCTGGCCATCCTGCAGGAGTCCATCAAGGCGGACCTGCTGTTGAGTGACGGCCAGCTCGGCCTGCTTACCGGTTTCGCCTTCGCCGTGTTCTACGTCACCGCGGGTATCCCCATCGCGCGCTGGGCGGACCGCTCCAACCGGCGCAATATTGTCGCCCTGGCGCTGTTCACCTGGAGTTTCATGACCGCGTTGTCCGGCCTGGTGCAGAACTACATCCAGCTGCTGCTGGCGCGCATAGGCGTGGGGGTGGGCGAGGCCGGGGGCAGCCCGCCCTCGCACTCGATCATCTCGGACATCTTCCCGCCGCAGCAGCGCGCCAGCGCGCTGGGTTTCTACTCTACCGGGGTCAATATCGGCATCCTGTTCGGCTTCCTGTTCGGCGGTTGGCTGAACGAGTTTTTCGGCTGGCGGGTCGCCTTCATGGTCGTCGGGCTGCCGGGCATCCTGCTCGCGGTGCTGGTGCGTTTCACCCTGGCCGAGCCCGTGCGCGGGCTGGCCGAGCAGCGCACGGTAGCGGACACGCAGGTCCCCATAAGCGAGGTTCTGCGTCTGCTGTGGAGCCGCATGACCTTTCGCCACTTTGCCCTGGGCGCGGCCCTGAACGCCTTCGCCGGCTACTCGACCTCGAGCTGGAGCGCCTCGTTTTTCATCCGCAGTCACGGCATGAGCACGGGCGAGCTGGGCACCTGGCTGGCGCTGATCATGGGGCTGGGCGGCGCCATCGGCGTGTTCTTCGGCGGCTATATCGCCGACCGGTTGGCGCCGCGCAACCAGCGCTGGTACGCCTGGCTGCCAGCGCTGGCGGGTTTCATCTCGGTGCCGTTCGCCGCGGTGGTGTACCTGGTCGACAGCCCCTATGTCGCCCTGTCCCTGGCGGTGGTGCCGGGCCTGTTGCACAACGTCTACCTGGGCAACACGCTGGCGGTGACCCACGGCCTGGTCGGGCTGCGCATGCGCGCGCTGTCTTCCGCGCTGCTGTTTTTCATTCTCAATATCATCGGCCTGGGCGCCGGGCCGTGGATGGTGGGGATGCTGTCCGATTACCTGACCCCGACACTGGGCGACGAGGCCCTGCGCCATGCGATGCTGTACCTGATTCCCGCGATGCTCACCTGGTCGTCGCTGCACTTCCTGCTGGCGGCGCGCTCCCTGCCGCAGGACCTGGCGCGGGCCCCGGACTAGGAACCGCTGAGAAAGGCGTCCACACGCGCCACGGCGTTGGCGCGGACATTCAGGTAGTACAGGCTGTAGTCGTAGACATGCATGCTGTTGCCGGGCATGCGCGAGGGAAAGTTGTCCGAGCGCAGCTCGCGCACCACCAGGTTGCCGGCGCGACACTGCGCGTCGGCCACCTGCGGCTCGATGGCCATTGCCGTGACGTCCTCGCCCTCGGCCGGCTGCGTATAGCTGGCGAAACCGATGCCCCCGGAATTGCGTGCGTTCGGCGCGTGCGCGCCGTCGGCACGCCAGCTCAGCGGGTTGACACAGACCAGGTCGCGGCCCGCGCCGTTCAGCCCGGCGGACTCCCCCTGTACCGTGTTCCAGCCGATGACGCAGCCCGTGGCGGTTGCGGTGGCGCACACGGGCAGTCCGCCCATGTCCTGCCGGTCCAGCGCGAAGCCCACCAGGTAGGCGGCGACCATGCGCGACTGCGCCGGGCTGCCGGCGATACGCTCGCGCAGCAGGCGGGCGCCGTGCTGGGAGCCCTGGGAGTGTCCGGCAAGGATGAAAGGGCGGTCGCCGTTGCGCGCCAGGAAGGCCTCGAAGGCGGCGGCGACATCGGTGTAGGCCAGGTCCAGGGCGCGCTCCCCGTTGCCCGCATCGTCCAGGTAGGAGAAGAAAGTGGCCTGGCGATAGCGCGGAGCGAAGACCTCGCAGCAGGCGTTGAAAACCGAGGCCTGATGGCGCAGCACGCGATTGTCGGTAATCCAGTTCGCAGATGCGTCGGCCAGCGGCTGGTTCCAGTTGTCCCGGCCGAAGTAGCTCGTCGGGTGCACAAAGAACACGCCCACCGGGCGCGGGGCGCCGCTGTCCGGGTGAGAGCCCGGCTGGTCATCGGCGGGGTCGTCCTTTTCGGGCAGTGCGGCCCAGGCGCTGTCACTCCGGTAGTCGGGAGGCGCCGGCGCCAGCGCCGGGTCGAAATCGTGCTGCGGCGCGATGCGTGTCGCCATCAGTGCGATCATCAATTGTTCGCGCAACAGCCAGGCGCCGGCACCCAGCACGGCGAGTATCACGAGTAAAGCTGTCAGCGTTTTCTTCAATGGGGCCTCCCGCTCGCTGTGCCAATTGCCTGTACTGCTGTTGCTTCAGGCGCAGCATTGGCCAAACCGGTCGCCGGCGCAAGTAGGTCATTTTTCTCCCGGCGGGTATGGCGCTCGCGGCGCTCGCTGTTATAGTTTACGGACTTTTGGGGCGACACCGTCGCGGGAGAAAGGTAATGGAAGACCTGGTTACACACATCGCCACGGTGTTCATGGGCTTCTTCGCCATCATGAACCCGATCGCCAATACGCCGGTTTTTCTCGGCCTGACCGCCGCGGACGACGCCGCGACGCGACGCAAGGTGGCGACCCGGGCCCTGCTGGTCAGCGCGCTGATCATCATGGTGTTCTGCGCGGCGGGCTCCTTCATCTTCAGTATGTTCGGCATCACGCTGCCGGCGTTCCGCATCACCGGCGGCGTGCTGGTCGCCCTGGTGGGCTTCCACATGCTGCAGGGCGGGGAGAACTCCAGCGTGCAGCACCCCAGCGACAACGACAAGGCGCAGAGCCGCGACGCGGCGCTGGATATGGCGATCAGTCCGCTGGCCATGCCCATCCTGGCGGGCCCGGGGACCATCGCCACCGCGATGAACTACGCTTCCACCGGCACGCTGATGGAGTTTATCGTCACCGTTTCGGCCTTTGTCGTGCTGTGCGTGATCACCTGGCTGTTCTTCGTCTCGGGCGAGCGACTGGTGAATTTCATCGGCGACAACGGTATCAAGGTGATCACCCGGCTGATGGGCCTGATCCTGGCGGTGATCGGCGTGCAGATGCTGATTCACGGCATCGGCGGCGCCGTGAGCGCGTACGCGGGGGGTTAACCCGCCCCGGCCGCCCGGCGCGCAACGCCGCACCCGCGTACGCTATGCCGGGGCGCGCAGTTCCGGGAACAGCTGCAGCGCATTGTCGCGCAGTATACGTCGGCGCAGCTGTGCGCGCTGTGGTGAGTCGGTGCAGATCAGCACCTTGGCCAGCGACATACCCAGGTGGTAGAAGGGCCAGTCCGTGCCGAACAGCAGGCGCTCGCCCCCGGTCCGGCGGATGATCCGTTCCAGCATCGTTACTCCCTGTCCGTGTATCCCCAGCCAGGCGTTGTCGTGGCGCAGCGCCAGTTCCAACATCGCTTCCCCGTCGCGCGCGCCGGCGTGCCCGAGAACGACCGGCAGCTGCGGAAAATTGGCCAGTACCGCCTCGTAGTGACGCGGCATGGCGTAGCGCTGCCGTGATTGCGGCTCGATACCCGCCCGTCCGCCATGGAAAAAAATCACCAGCCCCAGCCGCTGGGCCTCCTCGTACACCTCCATCATGCCGGGGTCGTCCGGGTAGAAGGCCTGCACGGTCGGGTGAATTTTCATCAGCCGCGCGCCGCTGGCGGCGTGAGCGCGCATCTCCTCGATGCGCTGCTCCCCGCGCGGGAAAATCGACAGGCCGCTGACCAGGCGCTGTTGTGCACCCGCCGCCGCAATGGCGTCCCGCCAGTGCTCGGTCTGCCGGTCGCCAAAGGGCAGCCCCATCTTGATGGGCAGGATCATGGCGCGCTGTACGCGCATGGCGTCCATCTCGTCGAGCAGGTTGGGGATGGTTTGCGTGGCGGCGAAGTCGCTGCCCCACAGTGCCTGCGCAAATGTGCTCACGCGCAGGTCCGCCAGCATGTCGTCGGTGAAGTTGCTGTTGGCGTAGACATCCAGGTTCAGCGGACAGCCGGGTTCTTCGGCGTCGCAGTCCAGCAGGTGGCGCACGCGCGGGGTGCGCGCCTGCAGGTCGAGTTCCGGCTCGAACAGCACTGACATGCCGAGATGGCAGTGTATGTCGATGGACTCGGGCACGCTTTCGTCCGTGCACCGCAAACGGCCGCTGTCGTCGAGGTCGAACCAGGGCAGTTCGGCGAGGCCGCGGTAGCCGCGATACAGGTGTGCACCGTAAGGGCCCCGGCCGGACGCTTCCAACTCCTGCCGGCGCTGTGCCGCCAGCAGGGCCCGGTCCTCCTCGCTGTAACGTCCCGGCTCGGCTTCGCCGGTGCAGCCCGCCAGGGCCAGGGCACCGGCGCCGGCCCCCATGGCCTGGACGAATCGGCGCCTGGGCATTGTCGCTCTGCTCACAACCGCTCCTCCCGCAACCGTGTACTGCCTACAGTACCACTGTTTGGCGCCGGTAGCGGTCCCGTTGCCTGACAGGGACGGCCTGACCCGATCCTCCCTGCAGGTGAAATCAGGCCGCCGCTTCCAGTTCCTCCCTGGGCCCGAAAAACTCGAGATGCACCTGATCCTGGGGAATGCCCCATTGCCGCAGGATGCGGTGGACGCTGACCATGAACGGCTTCGGGCCACAGAAATAGTAGTCCGCGTCGCGTCCGGGGACGAGGGATGCGAGCAGTTTCGCGTCGACGAATCCGGTGGAACTGTCACCCTGGCGCGTCGTGGCGTCGGTTTCGGGGTCGCTGTAGCGGTAGTGGACGGTCAGCCCGGGATGGTTTGCGGCCAGCGCGTCTAGCGTCTTCCTGAAGGGTTGCACTCGCTCGTTCAGGCAGGCCTGAACAAACACGATCTCCCTGTTTGGCATGGCGTCAAGCGCGGTTTGCAACATGCTCAGTAGCGGGGTGGTGCCAACACCGGCGGCCAGCAACACCAGCGGGCGCCGCTGTTCCTTGTCGATGTCCAGGATGAATTCGCCGCAGGGTGGGCCGATCTCCAGCGAATCGCCGACCTGGATGTCATCGTGCAGCAGGTTGGAGACGAAACCCGCGGGCTTGTCGGCCTCTGCCCCGGTTTCCCGTTTCACACTGATGCGGAAGTAACCCTGTCCCGGCTTGTCCGACAGGCTGTAGTTGCGCATGGTGGTCGAGCCGTCGGGCGTGCGCAGGCGCAGCGTCAAATACTGTCCCGGCAGGTAATCCGGTACGGGGCCGTCGTCTGCGGGAACCAGGTAGAAGGAGGTGATCACGCTGCTTTCCGCCGCCTTCTTTGCCACCTTGAATTCCCTGAAGCCGGTCCAGCCGCCGTGTTTTGCCGCGTTCTCCTTGTAAATCTGCTCTTCCCGGCCCGTCAGGATGTCGGCGAGCAGTCCGTAGGCCTCGCCCCAGGCGGTGATTACCTCTTCGCTGGCCGCGTCGCCGAGAACCTCGGCGATGGAGGCCAGCAGGTTTTCGCCGACGATCGGGTAATGCTCTGGCTTGATCATGAGCGAGGCGTGCTTTTGTGCGATCAACTCGACGGCATCGGCCAGCACCTCGAGGTTGTCGATGTTGGCGGCGTAGGCGCAGATCGCGCCGGCCAGTGCGCGTTGTTGTGTACCCTGCGCCTGGTTGCCGGGATTGAAGTACGGCGCCACCTCCGGGTTGTTGCTGAACATGCGACGATAAAAATGGCGGGTAAGTTCCTCCGCGTGTGCCTGTACTAGCGGGGCGGTGGACTTGACGATGCTGATGGCCTGCTGGGGGAGCATATGAAATCCCTTTCTAAATATGTATTGAAAATACATATTAAGATTCCCGTGGCGCAATTGCAAGCCTGTTTTATAGTGAACGCATGCAACTGACCTCGTTCACCGACTATGCCTTGCGCGCGTTGATGTACCTCGCGGCCCGACCGGGGCAGACGAGCAGCGTAAAAGAGATATCCGGGTACTACGGCATTTCGCGCAATCACCTGGTGAAGGTGGTGCATCGCCTGGCACAGTTGGAGTACATCGAAACGAGCAAGGGCAAGGGCGGCGGTGTGCAGCTGGCCGCGGACACTACTGCGCTGCGGCTGGGAGACCTGATCGCCGAGCTGGAGCCGCACATGAAAATGGTCGAGTGTTTCGACGCGCAAACCAACACCTGCCGAATTACCGACTCGTGCCAGCTCAAACACTACCTGTTCGAGGCCACGCAAAGCTTTGTCGAAACGATGAACCGTTACACGCTGGCCGACCTGGTGGCTGAAGACGCGGGTGGAATCACTGTTCGATAGCGCTGATCAGCGATCTGCCGGTTTCCCGGATATGCTCCTTGAGCAGTGCCATCGCCTCTTTTTTCTTCTTTTGGCGACAGAGCTTCACCAGGTCGCGGTGCTGCTTGTCCGCCAGTTTGTAGCCGTCAGAAATAGCGATCTGCATTTGCAGGTAGCGGTTGCAGTCCGAGTGTAGCCGGTTGATCAGTTCAAGCGTACGATCCTTGTGTGCGGGCTCGTACAGTGTCTTGTGAAACTCCCAGTTGAGCGCCGACCACCTGCTGACATCCGCGTCCGGCCGCAGCAGTTGTTTGAATTCGTCCAGTATGTCCTCTGCGCGGTCCAGGTCTTCGCGCGAGATCGACGAGAATGCGCGCTTGAAGATGTCGCACTCGAGCATCTCGCGCAGGTCGAAAATTTCCTGTACTTCCGCGGGGTCGACCTCGGTAACGATCGCTCCCTTGTGCGGTATGATCTTGACGAGACCTTCCGCTTCCAGTTGCAGCAGTGCTTCCCTGACGGGAATTCTGCTGACGCTCAACTCGGCGGCGATCGCGTCCTGCCTAAGTGGCTGTCCGGGCACCAGTTCGCGAGACAGTATGCCCTCGCGCAGGTGTTCTACGACAAGTGTGGTGATGGTTTTTTTTTTTAGAACCAACCTGAGGAACCTCCGGGGGGTGCGGTTCGCATGCTATGCAGGTGTATCACACCAACAACGGTGTCCGATTCTATGGGCATCCGTCTGCCTGGGCAAGGCGTTTTTCCCGCTATGAGCGCTGGCAACACGACTAAAACCGGCTCAGGCGGAAGTCCGCCAGGTTGACAGGTGGCGCTGTACCCTGCGCCAGGTGCCGGACACAGCGCGCAACGGTCGCTGCCTGGGTCAGGCCGAGGTGGTGGTTGCCCGTGGCGACGATCAGGCTCCTGTTATTGTCCGGTGCGTCGATAACCGGCAGATAATCCGGCAGTGTCGGCCTGCAGCCCATCCACTGGCTGGAGCCCGTGGCGTCGAGTCCCCCGAATACCTCGTTGGCCTGTGTGTACAGCATCTGTGCGCGCTGCATGCTGGGAGGGTCGTCGGGGCTGGCAAATTCCACCGTTCCTGCAAGGCGAATACCCGATTGCAGGGGAGTCATGATGAACTGCCGCTCGTGTAACGTGACGGGAAGCTTGAGCGTTGGCCGTGTGTGCGGTAGCAGCAGGTGATAGCCGCGCTCGGCTATGAGTGGTATGCGGTGTCCCAGGGGGCGCAGTAGTTCGCCGCTGTGTACGCCACCCGCGACGATGACGGTATTGGCCTGCAGTCTTGCGCTATCGGTCACTACCGTGACTCCAGGTCGGTTAGAGTCGTCCAGGGCCGAGACATTGGCGTGATGGAACGATACGCCATTTGCGAGGCATGCATCGAAAACCGTGCGGAAAAAGAGGTAGGGATCGAGGCAGTACGCGGTTTCCGGGAAGTACAGCCCGCCCTGCGCGAGATCCGGCAGTTGTGGCAGGTAGTCGGGCAGTTCGTCGCGCCCCACCATACGGCTGGGAACCTCGTGCTCGCTCAACGCGACCTGCATGGCTGCAAGTTCGCGTACACCCCTGCGACTTTCGGCCAGCTGCAGGGTACCCGTGCGGTGTAGCAGCTGCGCCTGGCCGATAGTGGACAATAGTGCCTGCCAGTCAGATAGTGCTCCCGCATTGAGCGCGGCGAGGGCGCGGGTGCCGCGGGTATAGCTCGACCGATTGCTGGCGCGCAGAAAGCGCAGGCTCCAGCGCAGGGTGGACAGCAGGCTGTGTGCATTGAAGGTAAGCGGGCTGTTCCTGGCGACCAGCAGGCGGGGTATGTCGCGAAAGATGGCGGGGCTGGCAATGGGAAAAATCTGCTCGGTGGCGAAATGCGCCGCGTTGCCATAGGAGCAGCCCATACCCGGGTCGCCCCGGTCCACGATAGTGACCCGGCGCCCCGCGCTGTTCAGCTCCCAGGCGATCGCGGCGCCGATGATACCGGCGCCAATGACGATGACGTCGTAACTACTGCTGGCCGACATGACGCTGACCTTGCCAGAGTGAAATCACTGAACCTGGAACCCATGGGCGTAGGGGTCGCGGTCATCAACCAGAATCTGGTTGAAGCCGGTTACCCGGGCCCAGCCCCCGATACTGGGCTTGATAGCGTCGTAAGCGCCGACCTTTGTGGCCCCCTCGATGCAGCCGCGAAACTGGCTGCCAATAATGCTTTCGTGAATGAAAACATCGCCGGCCTGCAGCTCTCCCCGGGCGTGTAACTGGGCCATCCTGGCGCTCGTGCCTGTGCCGCAGGGAGAGCGGTCGATGGCATTGTCGCCGTAGAATACGGCATTGCGGGACGTCGAGCCGGGTGCGGTGGGCTTGCCTGTCCACATGACGTGGGATACCCCGGCGACACTCGGGTCCTGCGGATGAACGCATTCAACCAGCTTGTTGACCTCGCGCCTCACCACAGGGCTGTAGTGCAGTACATCCTTTGCGCTGAACGCCTCCAGGCCCGGAAAATTCTCCTGTGCATCCACGATGGCGTAGTAGTTGCCGCCGTAGGCGACGTCGAGTCGCAACTGGCCCAGGCCAGGGCAGTCAACAGTGATGTTAGTATGCGCAACGTAGCTGGGCACGTTGTACAGGCGTACGGACTCCACGTGGGGCCCGTTCATCCGGTAGCTGACAGTGATTTGCCCGGCGGGGACGTCGATAGTCAGCTGGCCGGGCGCCCTGGGCTGCTTGACCAGTCCCTGTTCGACGATCGCCGTCACAGTGCCAATGGTGCCGTGGCCACACATGGGCAGACAGCCGCTGGTTTCAATGAACAGTACGGCGATATCCGCGTCGCTGCTGACTGGCGGGTAGAGAATCGTGCCCGACATCATGTCGTGTCCGCGCGGCTCGAACATCAGGCTGCGCCTGATCCAGTCATGGTTCTGGATGAAATCCAGGCGTCTCTCGCTCATGTCGTCTCCGCTGAGAAAGGGGGCGCCGCTGGTTACCACCCGGACAGGGTTGCCGCAGGTGTGGGCGTCGATGCAGGAAAAGCTGAACTGAGCCATGGTCTGTCCCGTGAAAATGCTAGAGGCGCTGATCCAGCGTGTCATCAAAGCCCGCTTCACCGCGCATGCGCCGTAGGATGAGCGCCAGCCCGTCTTGCACCGTGTCAAAACACCCCGCCGTCTCCAGTTCGCGCATAAGCTGCTCGTTCAATCCGCCTGGTGTCGCATGGTCAATCGCCAGTTGAGCGAAATCCGTATCGAGCTCGCGCAAGCCTGTATCAGCCAGCGCATGGAACATCGACGCAACGAACATCCTGGCGCGCTCCGGCGCGACCTGCTGTGATACCAGCCAGCTGGCGGCGCTCTCCTGCAGGCGAAAATATGAGGCCATCATCGAGGTAGCGGACCACAGGGTCTGCAGCTCTTGCTCATCGGCGACCGCCACGAGATTGCCGAGGTCGCCGAAGACCTCTTCGACAACCCCACCAGCGGGAAATACCGCGATCGGTCCCAGTCGCCGGGCGACAGGGGGTAGCGGCACAACACGAAAGACAGTTGCGCAGGGCTGCACCAGCGTCGCGATGTCCTCCATGGAGAACGTGGATATAAAGCTGATGACCGTCTGTGTTGAGCGAAAGCGCAGCGCGGCCAGTGCAGCCTGGGCGTCCTGGGGCCGCACACCCAGGCAGATCACGTCACTCCTGTCGACGACGTCCTGGTTGTCACGGCCCACTGTGACCGCTGTGAAGCGCTGTGCGAGGTCGTTTGCGCGGCTCGCGTTCCTGGGAGAAACCACTATTTGTGTGGGACTGTTAGACGAGGACATCAAGGCGGTAACCACTGCAGTGGAGATTACCCCGGTCCCGACAAAGCCTATACGCATGAGCTGCGTTCTCCTGTTGCCAGACGGTGTGTTCGATGGCCGTGGGTGATTGCGAAAATCTTCATCAGTGCGTCCCCTGCGAGTTCCCCGAGGGGCCGACCCGGTAGCCCTCGTACAGCGGGTCGTCCTGCGCCAGGACGAAATGGTGATAGCCGGTAACGTAGGCGTTTCCCGTAATCCTCGGGGTGATAAAATCGATGCCGTTGCGGGTTTCCCTGTGCACGGCTTCTCCGATCATGCAGGTGCCGAGCGGCCCCTCGAACTTTCTCGTCTCGTGCATTGCCATAGCGCCCTTATCGACCAGCAGGGCTACACGCCCGCTGGTGCCTGTTCCGCAGGGCGAGCGATCCAGCGAGCCTGGCGGGCAGACGATGGTCTGTTTGTAATCGCCGGAAGCTACCCTGGCAGACGTGAAGAGCACCTGGTAGCAGCGGTTGATGTCAGGGTTTTCCGGGTGAGTGGTGTCCAGTTGCTGCGCCACTGCTGCGCGAATATGTCCGGAGGCATCTATTAACGCACTGTCGTTCGCCAGTGACAACTCCAGGCCGAGTTGGTCTGCGTCCACATGAACGTAGAGATCTCCGCCGAAAGTGACGTCTACCACCAGATCGCCCAGGGGTGGCGCGACGAGCGTTGCGTTGCGATGCAGCACAAAAGACTCAACGTTGTCGAAACTGACCGCGCCGACGACGCCGTTTGCTACCGCCACATCGCAGCTCACCAGGCCGGCCGGCGTATCAAAGCGCACCGTCGTGACAGGCTCGGTAAGCGCTACCATTGCCTCGTTCACCACGGTCATCGCCGTACCAATGATGCAATGGCCGCACATGGGAACGTATTCTTCCTGCTCCATGATGATCGCGGAAAAGTGTGCGGTCGGTGTGTGTGGTGGCAGCAGCAATACCGAGCACATAAGGCCAGAACCGCGGGGTTCGAAGTTCAGTAGTTTGCGCAGGCCGTCGTCGTGGTCGCGCAGCCAGTCACGTTGCTGCAGCAGGGTCGAGCCCGGTGGCACCGGGACGCCGCCGACGATGACCCTGGTGGGATTGCCTTCTGTGTGTGAGTCGACGGTTCTTACCGATCTGGCCCAGGCCTGCGACATGTGCGCTCCGGTTTGTTAGTTGAAAAACGTATATTATATACCATTAGGGTGGCAGGCAAGGTGATTGTCGAGCGCGAGAGCTTGTGTTCCCGTTGTATACAATATACAGTTAGCCCATCGGCACGCAGGTTCGCCTGTCCAGGTGGGCCTGTGAGTCGGTGCGACACTAGTTGGCGGAATCCCTCATAAGGGGAGTTTATGCAACATACCGATAGCTCGATAGCGGTTTCCGGTGGGCTCGCAGGTATCCAGCAGGCGCTGGTCGGGCTGATCGAGGCGGGGGGGATGACGCCTGTAGAGCGACCCAGCCTGGGCGATGCGCTGGCGGCGCTGGAAAGCACGGTTGCCGTCGGCTGTTATCCCGAGGGGAAAAGCCTGTTTGGCATGTTTGATGCATCGGGCAACGCCTGGGACTGGCTGCGCACTGTCTGGGGCCCGGGCTTTGAAGAGCCGCTCTATGCGGACCCCTACGATGTCCACGACGGGCGGGAAGCGCTGGACGCCGGGCCGGAGATGCTCAGGTGTATGCGTGACGGTGCGTTCCTGGTGGAGGAGGAGCGCGCGGCGAGCCCCTTCGGGGATGCCGTTGAACCCGACAGTCGCGATAACGCCGAAAGCTTTCGCGTCGTGATCACCAATAGTGCAGATGCACAAAAACAGAGCAGTGAAGGACCCAGAAGATGAGAAGTTTACGTTGGGGCGAGTTTGCCCATACCGCCATTCACAAGATGGCGACTGTAAAACCCGGAGAAAGCCTGTTGATCCTGGCCGATACCTGGACAGACATGGATATCGCCGAGGCGTGCCTGACTGCCGGAATGAATGCCGGCGCCCTCGCGCAACTTCTGGTGATACCGAGGATGGCGCCAACAGATACCACCGAGTTCAATGCCAGTATCACCGGTGCGATGGTGGGCGCGGACGTCATTATTGGCCTGTGTCCGACCATGTTCATGGAAAAGGACGCCATTCGCCAGGCGCGGGAGCAGGGTGCGCGTGTCACCGCCACCGATGTCACAGGGATGGAGGAGTTCGCGATTGAGGGAATCAGCAACGTTGACTACGAGTTGATGGACGAGATCGCGGTGAAGATCGGCAAGATCTGGGAGAAAACCCGGCACTGCAGGGTAACCTCGGAGTTGGGAACCGACATCAGCTTCTCGTTGCTGGGGCGGCCCATTGATATCGGCAACGGCATCGTATCCGAACCGGGTCAGTCGAATTTCTTCCCGGGAGTGTCCGTGGCCAATGCACCGATCGAGGACACGATCAACGGCAAGCTGGTGGTGGACGGCAACATACCACCGGGCAGGCTGGTGAAAGCCCCGGTGGTGGTCACCCTGGAAAGCGGTGTGATCACTGATATTGAAGGCGGCGCAGACGCCGCCGCGCTGCGCGCCCATTTTGCACAGAGCGGAGACCCCATCGCGACCCATCTCTGCCACTTCACGCTGGGGCTGAATCCCCGCGCCAGGACTACCGGCAGTGTGCACCAGGACGAGCACGTGCTGGGTGCAATCACTTTTGGTTTCGGCGAGCAGGATCCCGGTTTTGGCGGCAACGTGCCCGAGTGTGGCGTGCACTGCGACCTGGTACTCACCACGGGCACTATCGAATGCGATGGCACGGTGATGTGTAAAGACAATGTACTGAATGAAGATCTGGGTCTGGGAGGCCTTGCATGAGGACCGTTCTGGCCAACTGCCACCTGATTGACTGTACCGGCGCGCCCTTCGAACTGCTGCTGGAGAAGGACGCCTTCAATGTTCCGACGATCTGCGCCACTCAGGATGAGGACCCGCTGGAGGACATTTCCAGCGAGCGTGATGTGCGGCTGGGTATAAAGGACGGCCACCTGGTCAATCTGCAACACCAGGAGGGTGTTACTGATTTGTTCGAACTGTACTGCTGATGAGCGGGGCGCTGTCCGAGATTACACGACCCTTTGGCAACAAGGGATTTGGCAGTCTATGGATAAGCGTCGGCCTCAACGCGTTCGCCAATACCGTGGGCAGTGTGGCCTTGGCCTGGTTGGCGCTGGAGTACACTGACTCCGCTCTGGGTGTGGGCATGGTTATCATGTCACGCTCGCTACCCAAGCTCATATTCAGCCTGCCGGTGGGATACCTGTCGGATCGGGTCTCGCGCAAGCGTATGCTACAGGTAAACAACTACCTGGGGGCGCTGGCTGCGTTTGTCGCGGTCCTGTTCAGTGCCCTGGGTGCTGTGGATATTTACGTGGTGCTGGCCCTGGCGACGCTGGTGGGCATCTTCGATGTCATCCAGACCACGGTCTCCTACGCTTATGTCTACGACCTGGTGGGGCGCGACAGGTCAGTGCACGGCATGGCCATGATGCGCCTGGCCGATCGTGGCTTTGGCGTGGTTGCCGGGCTATCTTCGGGTGTCGTCCTGGCGCTGTCAGGGGGGGAGGGTGCGTTCGTGGCGATGGGGCTTGCCTACTTGGGTAGCGCGGTCGTCCTGCATGCGATATCGCCTCGGCCAGGCGCTCCTTGCCGGGAAGAAAGTGACGAACAGGCCGCCACGTCGGGACAAAGTCCATCGCTGTCGCCTGGGCGCGTGGTTCTGGATATGATCCGCAGCCCCTTTGTCATCGTCTTTGGCGCTGTCACGCTCAGCGCCGAGGTCCTTGCCTACTCGACGGAAGTACTCTGGTCCTCCTTTGCCAGGGATGTATTTGCGGTGGGGGAGGTGGGTATGGGAACCCTGGTGTCCCTGAACAGCGCAGGTGGTTTCGCGGGTCTGCTGGCCCTGTCCATGCTATCCACACGCCTCAACCCGGAAAAGGCCCTGTTCGCGACCGCGCTGGTGTTCGGCGCGAACCTCTTCCTGCTGGCATTTGCGCCCACCTTTGCGCTGGCCTGTATGATCATGCTGTTTATCGGTGCGTTCTGGTCGTTGCTGGACTCCCTGCTGCCAGCGGTGTTGCAGCGGGGTGTGGCGGATACTGAACGCGGCGCGGTGGTCGGCGTGTGGAACCTGGCGCGTGGGTTCGGGCCACTGGGGCAGTTCGAGATCGGCGCTTTGGCGGCAATGCTTGGGACTGCGGCCGCGCAGGCTCTGCACGGGGCTGCATTCATGCTCATTACACTTTGTCTGTTCCTCGCGTACCGCGCGTTCTCTGTGAGCCGTGATCGATCCGAAATGCATGCGACACAACTGCTGGGCCAGGTAGAAAGACCGTGACTGCCGGAGAAACTCAACCCCTGACACGCTCAGGTTCCGCGGCCGTCGGGGAGTCCTACACCTTGTTCGAAACGCTCGTGCAGCCGTTGTTCATGGTCGGCACGGTACTGGCTTACTACCTGCTGGGAGATCCATTGCTGGTGTTGGCGCTGGGATTTGTGGTACTGACGCTGCTTGAATGGCGACGACCGTATCGTAGAGACTGGATACAAACGCGGAAAGAATGGTTGGAGAACGCCTTTTTCCTGATAGGCACGATCTTTATATTCGACCCGTTTTACACCTGGGCCTATTCGCCGCTGTACGAGTATTCGATTGCGCTCAAGGAGCGCTGGGAATTGTCGCTCAATGGCTCACTGTCAAGGCCAGTGCAGATTTTGTCAGTCTATATAGTGATTGAGCTGCTGTTCTACCTGTTGCACCTAGCACAGCACAAACTACTTATTCTTTGGCGTACACACAAGCTGCACCACTATTCCAGGAAGATGATGTGGGCCAAGTACATTACGGCGCACCCTGTCGAACTGGCTTTGTTTCCGCTGGCAGGGCTGGTTACCTCGTTGCTGTTTTCTATAGAACCCGACGACGAGGCACTGTATATCTTTACCTTTCCATTACTGGTCGCGGTATTTACTCACTCCAATATCCGCACCAATCCTGCACTGCTGGGCTGGTTGTTCGTCACACCGCAGTACCATTTCAAACATCACTCCAGTGCGTTTGACACGCGTAGAAACCGGGCGGTGGGCGACTGCAACTACGGTGTCAGCCTGATCCTGTTTGATAGGCTGTTCGGTACGTTTGACCCCGGAACGGTGATTGACCCCGTAGGTGTTCAGCCACGGAATGAACTGAACCTCTGGCAACAGCTGCTGACGCCATTCCAGCACGGCTGGTCGACGGCACCCGCGAGGGAAGCCGAGGACCAGTCGTGAGCCGCTACTGACGGTGGCGCAATTGTCAGGTGAACGAAGAATCAGGGCTGTCTGACATCGACACGTTTGCCCTGCCTGGAGGATTCATATATCGCGAGTATGATCTCCTCGGCTTTCAGCGCCTCACGGCCGCTCACCATGGACTCGCGCCCCTCTTCGTGGGCCGCCAGTACCTCCAGCAGGTTCGCACGGTGTCTCTCCATGGGGAAGAGGTACGGGTTGGTGACATCGCCAAAGGTAAAGCCCTCCGGGGCATCGATCTTCTCGGGATCACCATCGACCTGCCAGAAATACAGCTCGTCATACTCGCCGTTGAAGATGGCGCTGCCCTTGGTGCCATGAATCTCGATACGCGATTTCATGGCAGGGCGGAAGCAGGTGGAACTGACGATAACGCCGTTGGCGCCGCTCTGGAATTTCAGCATGACGTTGGCCAGGTCTTCGACCTCGATGTCGTGGTAGGCGGTCCTGCAGTCCGCGTAGACACTCTCCACCGGGCCGCCGATCCATTGCATGAGGTCGATGAGATGCGTGGTCTGGGTAGTCAATGTGCCACCGCCTTCAAACTCCACGGTGCCGCGCCATGCATCGTCACGATAGTAGGATACTTCCCGGAAGGCCTTGTCGTAAGCGTCGATCTGAAGAATATCGCCCAGCTCGCCAGCAGCGACAGCCTGCTTGATCTTTGTCGCTGCCTCACCAAACCGCATCTGGTAGATCGTGGACAACGAAACATTGTTTTTTTCACAGGCGTCGATTATGGAGTGTGCAGCCTCGCGCGATATTTCCAGCGGTTTTTCGACGATAAGATGTTTGCCTGCTTCCGCCAGGGGAATTGCGTACTTTGCGTGCAGGCCATTGGGGGTGCATACCACGACGAAGTCAAGGTCGTCATCGGCGCAGAATGCGTCGAAGTCAGAGTACCAGCGCTTTGCGCCATACTTGCGGCCGAAGGCCTCTGCTTTTTCCGGGTTGCGTCCGAAGCACGCGACGAACTCGAGTTCATCAATTTCCGCGAACTGGGTGGCGTGCGTTACTCCCCCCATGCCAATGCCGACAAGTCCGATTCCGTAAGTCTGTTTTTTCATGATGATTCCCGCTGACTACCAATGAGTGAATTGTATACCGACTCGGGGAAAACCCGCCTGGGCGCAATATCGTTTTGTTCGCAGCTGGAAGAGATCTTCTGCTCGTGAGGTGATTTCGCTTGTAGCCCCGCCCTCAATAATGTATATAATATACATTATGCCGAGAATGGCAAAGCATTTTGCATTATCGAGCCGGCCACCGAGAGTGCCGGGTACACATCAGCGCGGTGAAAGTGGTATGGAAAAGCGCGCAAATACTTAAGAAAGCAGAGGTAACTACTATGGAAGTTAGTTGGCAGGGCGTAATGCCGGCCCTTATGACGGAGATGAGGCGCGATGGCAGCCTTGATCTTGAAGCTACTGCTCGGCATATCGAGTCATGCCTCGCCGCCGGGGTTGAAGGCTTTGTCATGCTTGGCACCCTGGGGGAAAACAACTCGCTGGAACGTGCCGAGAAAGAGGCTGTACTGCGCATGGCCGCGGAAACAGTGGCGGGGCGGGTGCCGGTACTGAGCGGTGTCGCGGAGTACACCACCGATATTGCGATTGAACACGCGAAGACCGCGCGCTCAGCGGGTGTCGATGGCTTGATGGTGTTGCCTTGCATGGTATACGAGCAGGACTCGCGGGAGGCCATCGCCCATTTTACCGCTGTGGCCGAATCGACGGACCTGCCGATCATGATTTACAACAACCCCGTCACCTACAACGTGGACGTCAGCCCGGATGATTTCGAGGAGTTGGCATCCCTGGAGAATATCGTCGCGATCAAGGAGTCCTCGCATGACAGCCGCAGGGTGACGGACATGATCAACCGCTGCGGCGATCGATACCGCCTGTTTTGCGGCGTCGACGACCTGGCGCTGGAGAACGCGTTGTTCGGCGCTGTCGGCTGGGTGTCCGGCATGGCCAATACCTTTCCTCGCGAAGCCGTGGAGCTGTTGAAGCTTGCCCGCCAGGGCAGTGTCGCGGAGGCGGTTTCCCTGTACCGCTGGTTCATGCCGTCCCTTCACCTCGACGTGGCCGTCAAACTGGTGCAGTACATCAAGTACGCCAACCAGATTGTCGGGGAGGGCGCCGAATGGGTGCGCAGGCCGCGCCTTTGTCTGGAGGGCGCGGAGCGTGACATGGTCAGCTCCGTGATAGGCCAGGCGCTGGAAACCCGACCGGTGTTTAACTGAGCGTACACTGCAAACAACTGTTTACTCAGCCAGTCTGGCGACGCGTCGGTATGTGAGAGGGCTACAATGAAGGAATTCCACAACTATATAGATGGCGAGTGGGTCGGCTCAACGGCGACCATGGGTAACATCAACCCATCTGATACAGGTGATGAAATCGGACACTACTGCGTGGCCGATGCCGGCCAGGCGCAGGAGGCAGTCGCCGCGGCAGCGAACGCGATTGCCCAGAACCGGAGTCCTGGCATACAGGGCCGTAGTGAGATTCTCGACACGATAGGATCCGAGATCCTGGCCAGGCGAGACGAACTGGGCGTCCTGCTGGCGCGTGAAGAGGGAAAGGTCCTGGCCGAGGCCACGGGCGAAGTCGTGCGCGCCGGGCAGATCTTCAAGTACTTTGCCGGCGAGGTGCTGCGCCTGAAGGGCGAACTGCTGCCTTCCGTGCGGCCGGGCGTGGAGGTGGAAATAACGCGAGAACCGCTGGGCGTCGTGGGCATCCTGTCTCCGTGGAACTTTCCGCTTGCCATTCCGGCGTGGAAAATCGCTCCGGCCCTCGCTTTCGGTAATTCGGTCGTATTCAAGCCGGCCAGCAACGTGCCGGGCAGCGCCTGGGCGCTGGCTGAGATCATCAGTCGCTCGGGGCTGCCTGCGGGGCTGTTCAACCTGGTAATGGGTTCCGGTGGCGTCGTGGGATCAGCCATTCTGGATGACCCGCGTGTACAAGGCGTCAGTTTCACCGGCTCGGTACACACCGGCGCCACGGTGGCAAGCCGTTGCAGTGCCAGGGGCGCAAAGTACCAGCTGGAAATGGGCGGCAAGAACCCGCTCGTGGTGCTGGACGATGCGGACATCGAGAACGCTGTGAACTGCGCGGTTAACAGCGCGTTCTTCTCTACCGGCCAGCGCTGTACGGCCTCCTCGCGAATTATTGTCACGCCGGGCATTCATGAGCAGTTCGTCGACCAGTGTGTCGAGGCGATCAATAACCTGGTGGTGGGTGATGCGCTCAAGGAGGATACCCAGATTGGGCCGGTGATCGACGAACTGCAACTGCAGCAGGACCTCGACTATATCGCGGTGGGCCAGGAAGAGGGGGCATCGCTGGTCATTGGCGGTGAACGATTGCAGCGCTCTACGCCTGGTCACTATCTCTCACCCGCGCTTTTTGTGGACACGCAAAACAGTATGCGTATCAACCAGGAAGAGATATTCGGGCCGGTGGCGAGCGTTATCCGGGCCGACGGATACGAGGAAGCCCTGGCGATTGCCAACGATACGCAGTTTGGCCTCTCGGCCGGCATCTGCACACGTTCGCTGAAAATGGCAAGCGACTTCAAGCGTCGCAGTCGAGCGGGCATGGTCATGGTGAACCTGCCCACGGCGGGGGTGGACTACCACGTGCCTTTCGGTGGCACCAAGGCCAGCAGCTATGGCCCAAGGGAACAGGGTAGTTACGCCAGTGAATTCTATACCAGCGTGAAGACAGCCTATACCTGCCCGCTATAGGTCTCGCCCGCGAAGTAGTGTGAAAACTGTCCAGACTCGGGAGTATCCAGCACCATGGCCGTAGTAGCCCACGCGGATTGTGCGACGATGTTGCACGCAATCTATCACAGCGGTTTTGGCGGGGCGATGGACGGCGCTTACAGGATCACCCGTGAACAGATGATCCGTATCACCGGACGTCCGGTCTTCCACAAGACCAGCGTGGATGACGTTGCCGACCTGCTCCTGCCCCACGGACTGATTCTGGTCGATCGCGACAGTTTCTATGTTGTAGTGAGCGGCGACGAATTCGTGCCGCTGCCTTTGCAGGATAAATCTGCCCCGCTCGTGGGGGGCTACAGGCAGTCGACGCCGGATGGCAGTGATGAAGGAGACGTTGTAATGCATACCCCAAGGGAGTGCGCCCGTTTGCTGGCGACACTGTTTGTTGAGCAGGCTGACCGGCTTGAGGCGGGTAACTACCGGATTTCCCGGCGCGCCCTTGTGCGGCTTACAGGCAGACCCGTTATTCACCAGACCATTATCGAGGATATCGGTGACTGGCTGGTCGATCAGGGCTTGATTCTAGTGGACCGGGATAGCTACTTCGTCATTCTGAGGCACGATTATTTCAACGCGGTCCGCTGGGTGGATGAGGCCGCCCTGGAGAAGTACGACCAGGAGCCGGTATTTGGTGAGCCGGGTGTGTTGTGTAACCCGTGATCGCCCAATCATCCTGCGACCACGCCATCAGGAAAAAAGTTGCGCCGGAGGTTTGACCGCAAATAGGATATTGTATACGATATACCACATTGATTAGAGAGGACGGCGCTGCCTGAGCAGGGCAGGAAAAGAACGTCCCCCAGATTGTCTGCGAGGGTTCTCCGCAAGGATCTCGCCCAATTCACACCAAGGTCTGCCTGGCGGACCGGGAGAACCCTGTATGAAGTACGGAACAACCACGTCCGGCGCCAGCCATCTCGTCATGTTCAAGCGCCTCGCGTTGACCACTGCGGTCGCGAGCGCTCCGCTGTACGTATCGCCGGGAGCCGCGGCGGCCGAAGCGTCCTCAGGGCCCAAGTTGGAGGAAGTGCTGGTCACGGCCAACAGACGCTCTGAGTCCCTGTTCGACATCCCTATATCCATGTCTTCAATCGGAGAGGAGGAGATTCTCAACCAGGGCATTACCAACATGGAGTCCTACTACCGCAAGGTGCCCAGCCTCAATATCCTCGACAATGGCGCCAGCCGGAAGAACATCATCATCCGCGGGTTGCAAACCAGCGAAAGTTTCGAGAATTCACTGACGTCTGTCTATATCAACGACCTGCTGGTGACGGCTGACAGGTTCACCGTGAACCCCAGGACATTCGATATCGCTCGCATCGAGGTGCTCAGGGGGCCCCAGGGAACGCTTTATGGCGGCGGTTCGGTGTCGGGAACTATTCGCTACATTACCAACAGACCCGACCCCAGTGGCTACCACGGCAATATCGCCGCGAGCTGGTCGGACACGGAAAAAGGCAAGGACAACTACAGTTTTGATGCGATGGCCAACATCCCGATCATCGAAGACGTCCTGGCGGCGCGCGTGGTTGGCTACAGCGGGGATCAATCGGGTTTCTATCACAATGATTTTCTCGGCAAGGACAACCAGGGTGCTGTGGATGAAGAGGGAGCACGGTTGTCGTTGTTGTGGAACGCGACCGAAAAAGCCACTGTGCTCGCCTCATTCAACTATTCCAAGCTCGACCAGGATGGCTGGTTCCAGGCCCAGGGCGACTACAAGCAGCTCAACCAGGACAAAATGCTGCAGGAAGGTATGGGTGAGAAATCCCGTCTCTACGACCTGACCTTCGAGTACGATTTCGGCTGGGGCTACCTGACATCGGTAACGGGCTATCTGGATTTCGACTCCTACCTCACCGAGGACAGGACCTTCCTGGGTATTGCCGAGGTCGATCCCGAGTTGCGCCAGGCAGTGCTGGATGATGTCAACCACGAGCGTTTCTCGCAGGAAATCAGGCTGGTGTCCGCGCCGGATAGTTTCGGCAAGCTGGATTGGGTCGCCGGTTACTATTACTCGGATGACGACAACGACCAGTATGTCGGCGACTTCCTCGGCCTGGGTAACAACTATGTACGCGAGGGTGCTGGCGAGTACCTGGGCTCGATTCCGGGCCAGGAGTTTGCCCTGCCCAATCCCGACGGTAGCTACAATGACTCCCTGTTCGAGGAGAAGGGCCACAAGAAGGAGGAGCAACACGCCCTGTTCGGCGAGTTTACCTGGCACTGGACCGATTCGCTGCGCACCACGGTCGGCGCGCGTACCGTCAAGGTGACCTCTTCGCGCAGCGCGGATGCCCTGATCTCTGAATATATCACTGGTGAGGAGTACGCGTTCACGGACTCATTCAAGCAGCCGGAGTTCGACGAGGAGGATACCGTGTACAAGTTCAACGTATCCTACGACGTGAACGAGGACTTTATGGTGTTCGCGCAGCGCTCCGAGGGCTTTCGGCCCGGCGGTGGCGAAGAAGCGCCCTTTATCCCCCCGCAATGTATGGATCTGGCCAATGACGTCCTCGGCGGTCCCCCCTCGGCGGTAAAGTCCGACACGATGGAAACCTACGAGATCGGTACAAAGCTGTCCATGGGTGATGGGTCGGTGCAGCTTAATGCCACCGCATTCTATAGTGACTGGAAGGACATCCAGGTAGAGCTGTTTCTCGGTGGCACCTCGACCTGCGGAATCTTCTTTGTACAGAATGCCGCCTCGGCGACCAGTGAGGGTGTGGAACTGGAGTTGACCGCACTGCCGACCGAGTCGCTGTTGCTTTCCCTGAGCGGATCGTATGTCGACTCGGTGCTGGACAACGACGAGCCGGACCTGAATGCGCAGGAGAACGATCGCTTGCCCGGCGCGCCGGACTGGCAGTTCACCGCATCCGGTGAGTACACGATGCCGATCAACGAGCAATGGACTGCAGCGGGCTATCTGGGCGTGCAGTATGTCGGCGACATACTCGGCAAGTTCAGCTCGGATCCAGAAGCGCCGCGTACCGAGACCGGGGATTTCTATACGACCAACGTGAACCTGCGCCTGGAGTCTGACCGCTGGAGCTTCATCCTGTTTGCCGACAATGTATTTGACGAACGCGCGGCGACGTTCGGCTTCCGCAACGAACAGGAGAACTTCGTCGAGACCTCTGTGTTGCGGCCGCGAACCGTGGGTGTGACGGTCAGAACCTGGTTCTAGCGCCGCTGCAGCGTTTTAGTTTGGCCGGACAATACGGGCACGATTGCCGGCTTCGCGGAGGGGGGATCTCCTGCCCCTCCGTTTTTTCTATTTGGCGTCTGCGGAATGCGTCAGTAAATGCAAGAGGCATTCGGTCAGTTTGGACTTTCGTCCCGCCTTCTTGTAGGCAGTGCTGAGTATAGACCGACGCTGAAGTTCTGCGGGTAGCAGCGCTCGCATCGATCCCTGCTGAACCCAGTAGTGCGCGTAATGGGTGGGCAGGAATCCCACGTAGTGCCCGGTAAGAATGAGGTAGGCGACACCCTCGATATGCTGTGCCTGGGCCTTGCGGTTGAATACGACCGGCCCTTCAGTGGAAGGTTCGCGCTCGGCGTGGCCCCAGCTTACGTAGGGCAGCGCAGCAATGGTCTCCTGGTCAATAGCCGTGGCGCTGCGAAACAATTCGTGTTCGCTGCTGCAGTAGAGCATCTGTTGTTCTTCAATTAGTTCGCTGAACACCAGTGTGTCCGGCCGATTGTTGAAGATTCCGATCGCTACATGTAACCGATCGTCGAGAAGTTGCTGCTCCAGTTCGAGCGCATTCCCCACATAGATGCTGATATCCGCGTCGGGCGCTGTCTCGCTGAAACGCCTGATGCTATTGCGAATTCGAGCATCTGCGTGAGTCACGGTAGTATCGATAAGGCCAAGTCGCAGTTCTCCGCCCAGGCGTCCCTGTGCCTCGGCGACATCCGTGCGGAAGTCCTCCAGCGCCGCGAACAGCTTGTCGCTCGCCTGAATCACGGCCTTGCCCTCTGCGGTCAGCGCGAACGCGCCGCGGCCACGCTCGCACAACCGGCAGCCCAGCCTGGCTTCCAGCTGTGCCATCTGTGTGCTGATGGCGGACTGGCTGATATTGAGCTGAGCCTGGGCGGGAGTGAACCCACCGCACTGCACGATGGTGCGAAACAGGCGCAGCAGCTTGATGTCTGCGTCCTGGAGTCGGCCTAGCATGGGAACCGTGGCATGGGGAGACTGCTCTGCGCTGGGCGACACTTCACTCGTGGCGAAAGTCGACTTTACGAACAACTAATACTAACGGCTGCCTGCTTGCCCGACAATAGAAGACCGTAGTCAACACGGCGCTGGCGAACACCATGAGTCCACAAATACCCGAACCCGAATTCAATTTTCGCGATGAACTCGCGCCCGGCTCCCACTGGTCGTATCTGCTGCGCAGGGGTTCGCAGTTACGCCTGGTCGATGTGGCTGGAGGCGCCAATGTAGGTATGTTGCTGTACAACCCGCTGGACAAACTCGAGCGTTACAATGCCCCCGATACCCTCAAGTGCCAGCACACCTTTCGCCTGACCCGTGGACACTGCCTGTACTCCGATATGGGCCGGATATTCTGCTCGGTCATCGAGGATGATCTCGGCTGGCACGATACTGTCTGCGGCAACCTCAGCGAGCGGCGTTTGCAGGCGCAGTATACAGTGCGCTCGTACCAGCAGGCGTTGAACGGGTGGACGGTCAGCGGTGAGCAGGCCCTGCGCGTGGAGATGGCCAAGCACGGCCTGGGCGAGCGCGACCTGGCCGCCAACGTGAACTTCTTCAGCAAGGTCGTCGCGGATGCCGAGGGCGTGTTGCGCTACGTGACCGGGCACAGTCACGCCGGCGCCTCGGTGGTACTGCGTTTCGAAATGGACACGCTGGTGCTACTGCATACCTGCCCGCACCCGCTCAATCCAGTGAGCGAGTACCCCGATACGCCCGTAACCCTCGATATCAGCCGGGCCGCGCCTGTCGCATTCGATGACGTGTGCCTGAACGCCTGCGAGGAGAACCGGCGTGGCTTCGACAACAACCAGCGATACCATCAATGGGGAGAGGCCTGACATGCTCGCGCAAAGCCAACGATCCGAAAGTGATGCGCTCCTGCGCAAGGTGGTGCCGGCCGGGGAGTTCTGGTTTGCCCCGGTGGCCAGGGGGCAGGCGCTGCGCCTGGTCGACCTGGAGGGCAACGAGGCCGTGGACACGCTGTTCTACTCGGCCGAGGATACCGCCGAGCGCTACTCGGCGGTGGATACGGTGCGAGAACAGGGCAATGTCTACCTGTCTACCGGCAGCGTATTGCTCAGTACCCGCGGCAACCCCATGCTGGAGATCGTCGCCGATACCTGCGGGCGGCATGACACGCTGGCCGGGGCCTGCGCCGGCGAATCGAACACCGTGCGTTATGCGCACGATCGCAAGTGTATGCATTCCTGTCGCGACAACTGGATGAATGCCATCGCGCGACACCCGGCGTTCGGGGTCACGAAGCGCGACGTCACGCACAACATCAATTTTTTCATGAACGTGCCCATCTCGGAGCAGGGCGGCCTGGAGTTCGCCGAGGGCATATCGGCCCCGGGCAGTTATGTGGAGATGCTGGCGCGCATGGATGTCCTGGTGCTGATCAGTAACTGCCCGCAGCTGAACAATCCCTGCAGTGGGTTCAATCCAACGCCGATTGAAGTGCTGGTGTGGGATGAATAAGCCAGCCACTGCCATCCGTGTCCTGATCGCCAATCGCGGCGCCATCGCGGTGCGTATTGCGCGCACGCTGCGTGACATGGGCATGGAGCCGGTCGTCGTCTACCACGCGGCGGACGCCGAGTCCCTGCATGTGCGCGAGGCCGTGCTGCGCTTTTCCCTGGGGGAGGGCAGCGTGCAGGACACCTACCTCAATCAGCGACGCCTGCTCGACATCGCCGTTGAAGCCGGCGCCTGGGCCTTGCACCCGGGCTACGGCTTTCTCAGCGAAAACGCCGAATTCGCGCGCCAGTGCGAACAGCGTGGCGTGGTATTTCTCGGGCCGACGCCCGAGCAGATCGAGGCGTTTGGGCTGAAGCACCGCGCGCGCGAACTCGCGGCGCGCAACGCGGTGCCGTTGCTGCCCGGCAGCGGTGTCGTGCAGAAGCTGGACGCGGCGCTGGCCGCCGCCGGTGAGATCGGCTTTCCGGTGATGCTGAAAAGCTCTGCCGGTGGTGGCGGTATCGGCATGGCGGTGTGTCGCGACGAACAGGAACTGCGCAGGGCCTGGGATTCGGTGCAGCAGATCAGCCAGAACAATTTCGCCAGCAGCGCGCTGATCGTGGAGAAGTTCCTGGCCAGCGCCAGGCATATCGAGGTGCAGGTGTTTGGCGACGGGCGCGGCGAGGCGATCGCCCTGGGCGAGCGCGACTGTTCCGCCCAGCGACGCAACCAGAAAGTGCTCGAGGAGACGCCGGCGCCCAACCTGGATGACAGCGTGCGCCAGGAGCTTTGCGCCACGGCGGTGCGCCTGTTGTCGGCGGTGAACTACCGCAGCGCGGGCACCGTGGAATTCATCCTCGACGCCAGTACCCAGTCGTTCTATTTTCTCGAGGTCAATGCGCGCCTGCAGGTGGAGCACGGCGTGACCGAGGCTGTCTGGGGCGTGGATATCGTGCGCTGGATGCTGGAACTGGGCCTGGGCCAGCTCGCGCCCCTGGCGCAGCTGGCGCGCAAGCTGCGGCCGCGGGGACACGCCATTCAGGCGCGAATCTATGCCGAGGACCCGTACCGGGATTTCCAGCCCGTGGCCGGGCTGTTGACCGAGGCAGCGTTCCCGCAAGCTGCCCCCGGCAAGCTGCGCATCGATAGCTGGATAGACAGCGGCGTCGAGGTGAGCGGGTTGTTCGACCCGATGCTGGCGAAAGTCATCGCCCAGGGTGGCGACCGCAGGGAGAGCCTGGCGCGCCTGGGCGAGGCGCTGGCTGCCACGCGCATCAGCGGTATCGAGTCGAACCTGGACTACCTGCGTGCGCTGCTGGATATGCCAGATGTCGAGCGGGGCAGGGTGCTGACCAAGTCACTGCAACAGATCAGCGTGGAATCGTCGGCTGTAGACGTGCTGGCCGGTGGTACGCTCACCACGATACAGGACTACCCGGGACGTGGCGGCTACTGGGACGTGGGCGTGCCGCCGTCCGGTCCCTTCGACAGCCTGAGTTTCCGCCTGGGTAACCAGTTGCTGGGCAACCCGGCGCACGCCGCCGGGCTGGAGATTACCCTGCAGGGCCCGGAACTGCGCTTCCGCGCACGCACGCGCATCGTGTTGACGGGCGCGCCTGTCGTGGCGCGCCTGGACGGCGAGCGCCTGCAGCCGGGTGTGGTTACCGCGGTGCGCGCCGGGCAGGTGTTGTCGATGGATGCGCCACAAGAAGGCGGCGTGAGAGCGTACCTGCTGTTCGACGGCGGTGTGGACTGCCCGGCCTACCTGGGTTCCCGCGCCACGTTTACGCTGGGCCGCTTCGGTGGTCATGGCGGCCGGGCCCTGCGCGCCGGTGACGTGTTGCGGCTCGGGGCGCCCGCGGCGCCGGCGTCCGTCCCGGCGCGGCTGCCCCCGCCGCCGCTGCTCCCCGGCAGTGGCGAGGATTGGCTGCTGCATGTCATTCCCGGGCCTCAGGGTACGACCGAGTACTTCAGCGCGCAGTACCTCGAGGAGTTTTACCGTACGCGCTGGCGCGTGCACTACAACTCCAGCCGCACCGGCATTCGCCTGGTGGGGCCGCGGCCGCAGTGGGCGCGTGACGACGGCGGGGAGGCGGGCATGCACCCGTCCAACATACACGACAACGCCTACGCAGTCGGCACGATCGATTTCACCGGCGACATGCCGGTGATCCTGGGGCCTGACGGCCCTTCGCTGGGCGGCTTCGTCAGCCCCGCGACGGTGATCGCGGCGGACCTGTGGAAGCTCGGGCAACTCGCCGCCGGTGACAGCTTGCGCTTCCGGCCGGTCAGCCTGGAGGCGGCGGAAGCGGCGCTGCAGGCGCAGGATGCGGCGCTGCAGGGCCAGCCGGCGGCCAGCGGCCTGCCGGCGCCTTCCCTGCCGCGGGCGGCAACGGCGGCGCCGGAAATTCACCGCCTCGAGTCCAACGGCATCGCCATCACGCTGCGCCGCAGCGGCGACGCCTGGCTGCTGCTGGAGTACGGCCCGCCGGTACTGGATATCCGCCTGCGCTTTCACGCGCACCGCCTGATGCTGTCGCTGCAAAGCGAACCGCTGGACGGCCTGCTGGACCTCACCCCCGGCATACGCAGCCTGCAGATTCACTACTCCCCAGCGGCGATCAGCGGCGCGAGGCTGGTCGAGGAATTGCTGGAGCGCGCCCGCGCCGTGGCGGAAAAGCCGGCCGAGCCGGTGGCGTCGCGCATCATTCACCTGCCGCTGTCCTGGGATGATCCCCAGTGCCAGCTCGCGGTGGAACGGTATAACCAGGGCGTGCGTGCGAACGCGCCCTGGTATCCCTCCAATATCGAGTTCATCCGCCGCATCAATGGCCTGGAATCCGTGGACGCGGTAAGGCGCACGGTGTTCGACGCCAGTTACCTGGTCATGGGCCTGGGGGATGTGTACCTGGGCGCGCCGGTGGCCACGCCGCTGGATCCGCGCCACCGCCTGGTCACCACCAAGTACAACCCGGCGCGCACCTGGACGGCGGAGAATTCCGTGGGTATCGGCGGCTCCTACCTGTGCATCTACGGCATGGAGGGCCCGGGCGGATACCAGTTCGTGGGCCGCACCCTGCAGATGTGGAACCGCTACCGCAAGACCGCGGATTTCCAGCAGCCCTGGCTATTGCGCTTCTTCGACCAGCTCAGGTTCTACCCGGTCGAGCGCGACGAGCTGGAGCGCATCCGCGCGGACTTCCTCGGCGGCGGCCACGCGCTGCAGATCGAGGACACCGAGTTCGACCTCGACGTGTACGAGGCTTTCCTGCAGGAAAACCGCGCCGGCATACAGGCGTTCCAGGTGCGGCGCGAGGCGGCGTTCGAGCAGGAGCTGGCGAACTGGAGGCGCCAGGGGCAGTTCCACTTCGAGGTCGCCGAGGAGCCCCCACCGCCGGCGGAAATCTCCGCGCCCGCTCACTATCGCAGGGTGGAGTGTCCCGTGTCCGGCAGCATCTGGCAGGTGAAAGTGGCGGAGGGGGAGAGCGTGGCTGCCGGCGACTGCCTGCTGGTGCTGGAATCGATGAAGATGGAAATCGAGTTGAAGGCGCCCGTCGCCGGTACCGTGCGCCACCTGTCCGGTGCGGCCGGTGTGGCGGTGCAGCCCGGGCAGGCGCTGGTGCACCTGGAGCCGCGCGCATGAGCCTTGAGCAACTGGTACCGGATATCGCCACGCTGCGGCGCGGCTACCGTGCGGGAGAGTTCACACCCGCCGAGGTGGTCGCCGTGCTGCAAAGGCGCGCCGAGGTCTATGCCGATTTCAATATCTTCATTACGCGGCTCGACCCGGAGCAAGTGCAACAGTGGCTGACCGCGCTTGCCCCGGAACGCATTGACGAGTTGCCCCTGTACGGTGTGCCGTTCCTGGTCAAGGACAATATCGACCTGGCGGGCGTCCCCACCACCGCCGGTTGCCGTGAGTTCGCCTACCGACCGCGCAGCAGCGCGTTTGTTGTCGAGCAATTGATCGCCGCCGGCGCCGTACCCCTGGGCAAGACCAACATGGACCAGTTCGCCACCGGCCTGGTGGGCACCCGCGCGCCGGACTACGGAGTGTGCCGGAACAGCTTCAATCCCGCGTGGATCTCGGGCGGCTCCAGTTCCGGCTCGGCGGTGGGCGTGGCGCTGGGCCTGGCCAGTTTCAGCCTGGGCACGGATACCGCCGGTTCCGGCCGTGTGCCCGCCATGCTCAACAATCTCTACGGGCTCAAGCCCAGCCGCGGGCTGCTCGGCATGAGCGGTGTCGTGCCCGCCTGCCGTTCCCTGGACTGCCCGAGTATCTTCGCCCTGTGCGCCGCCGACGCCCGGCGCGTGTTCGAGGTGGTGGCCGTGGCCGACCCGGGCGACCCCTACGCGCGCCGCAACCCGTTCGCCAACACGGCCCGCGGCGCCGGTCTGCCGCCGGCACCGCTGCGTCTTGGTGTGCCGCACCGCGAGCAGCGCGAGTTTTGCGGCGATGACGCCAACGCCGCCCTGTTCGATGAGACCCTGGCGCGCTGGCAGGCGCTGGGCGCGCAGTTCACTGAGGTGGATATCGCGCCGCTGCTGGATGCGGCGCGCCTGCTGTACGAGGGGCCGTGGGTGGCGGAGCGTTACGCCGCGCTGGACGAATTTATCGGCGAGCACGCAGACGCCATGGACCCGGTGGTGCGCGGCATCATCGAACCCGCGGCGGCGCTCGGCGCGGTGGACCAGTGGCGCGCCGAGTACCGCATGCAGGAATACCGTGCGCTGGCCGCGCAGTTGTTCGGCGAGCTGGACGCGCTGGTCCTGCCCACGGCGCCAACGCTGTACACCATCGACGCGCTGCAGGCCGACCCGGTCAGGCTCAACGCCAACATGGGCTACTACACCAACTTCATGAACCTGCTGGACCTGTGCGGCGTCGCCGTTCCGGCGGGCTTCAACGGCCAGGGGCGGCCGTTTGGCGTCACCCTGGCGGCGCCGGCGATGCGCGACCAGGCCCTGCTGGCCTGCGCGGAGGCCTGGCAGGCGCGCTTCTCCCACCCGGTGGGGGCGCTCACCGCGACGCCCGCGGTAGACGCGCCACAACCCGCCGTCCTGGGCGCGACCATCGACGTCGCCGTGTGTGGCGCCCATCTCGACGGCATGCCGCTGAACTGGCAGCTGCGCGAGCGCGGTGCGCGGCTGCGCCAGGGCGCGCGCACGAGCCCCGACTACCGTCTCTACGCACTGCATGGCGGCCCGCCGCGGCGGCCCGGCCTGGTGCGCGATTCGGCCGGCGGCGCCAGTATCGAGGTGGAGGTGTGGTCCGTGCCGGCCGCCGAGTTCGGCAGCTTCGTCGCCGCCATCCCGGCGCCGCTCGCGATCGGCAAGGTGGAGCTGGAGGACGGTCGCTGGGTCAGCGGCTTCCTGTGCGAGTCCCGGGGCCTCGAGGGCGCCACGGACATTACCGGCCTGGGCGGCTGGCGACAGTTCGTGCAGCAGGGGTAGCTGGCCGCTTATTTCTGGAGCCTGAGAATTACCGGTTGAGAGTGCTGACCCACAGAGGGTGGGACGGCATTAGCAACCGGGTACGTATGGATGCCCATCCCATTGTTGATGCGGTAGCCGAACAAGCGCTTGGAATATGGTGCCTGGGAGAGGATTGGGACACACGAGCGCTTAGCGCCGCAAAACTCTTTTAACTGATTGATATTTAGGGAGTTAATTCCTTTCCTCTCGTTCAAGGAATGGGTAAGGTGTACCACCCCAATGTAGTGGGAGTCGAGTCATTTGAGATGCGTTTCAGCTCAAAGAATACCATGTGCCACGGCCAGCACCGTGGCGTTCCAGGTGCCCATTTTTCACCAATGACTTGATGTGATCCTTGATCGTATTGCGGTTAGCTCCGGTCGCCTTTTCTGCGTCATTGACGGTCACTCTGCCATGCTCCCGCGCAACTTCCAGAATCTGCACCGATAGCTCCGGTAAGTCTCCCAGCAGGATGCGCTCACGCTTGATTTTTGCGTCCAGTTTTTGCTTCTGTTTGACAAGCGATTGCAGGAAATACGTCACCCAGGGTTGCCAGTTCGGTGTCTCCGTTCTGATCGTCCCCTGAGTTTGTCGAAGGGCGAGGTAGTAGCCTTCCTTATTCGCCTCTATGACGCTCTCCAGCGAGCTATAGGGCACATAGGCGTAACCTGCCTGCAATAGCAGTAGTGTGGTCAGGACCCGCGATAGCCTGCCATTCCCATCCTGAAACGGATGGATTTCAAGAAACACCACTGTGAACACTGCGATGACAAGCAGCGGGTGGAGTGACTTCTCCTCGAAGGCGGTATTCGTCCACTCGATGAGCTCATTCATGAGGCGAGGGGTATCAAAAGGTGTTGCTGTCTGGAAGATGACGCCTACGCTCTCTCCCTCGGGCGTGAACGCCTCGACACTGCTTGAGAGGGTCTTGTACTCCCCTCGATGTCGAACGTCTTTCTGGGAGTGCTGTAGGAGCTGCCCGTGGAGTTGCTTGATGTAGTTGACCGTCAAGGGAATGTCTCTGGCGTTCTCAAAGACCGTTTCCATCACGGATGCATAGCCTGCGACTTCCTCTTCATCTCGGTTCGCAAAGGACAGGCTATCCAAGTTGGAGAGGAGGGCTTCTACCTCTCGGTCGGATAGCTTCGCCCCTTCAATGCGGGTAGATGAGCCGATGCTCTCTATCGTTGCGACGTGACGCAGATTTGAGAGACGCTCAGGTGCAATACGCCCGATGGCCTGCCAAGCCCCCTTGAACTCATCAAGCTCGGAGATCAGTGCCAGAATAGCGTTCGATACTTTAAGCGTCGCGATATTCATTTCTACATCCAATTAGACATCCATTTCCATCCATTTCTAACATGGCACGAATCCATCCATTTGCCCATCCATTTTCATCCATTTTTTCTAAGACATTAAAGTCTGGGGTTGATCTCTGGCCGTATCGTGTCCGCCTTGGCGACACATTTTTTCAGAAATAAATCCCTTAATAACAGGTGGTTACTTGCTTTTAAGGCAATGATATAGCTGCGTAAACCGCTGAAGGTTGCCACCCATTCCACGTGAAGCCTGCCACCCGGACCGGAGCAAGGCTGCCACCCATCGGAGCGTAGCGACGCGGGGTTTC
>MDSW01177639.1_pt1 | contig 42450 bp, 42 predicted proteins | sample 811171 | NCBI WGS metagenome assembly MDSW01 (sample SAMN05326641, study PRJNA326480) | marine metagenome | isolation source: seawater | place: Atlantic Ocean: North West | collected 2012
GGATGTGGAAGCGCAGTAATGCGTGCAGCTGACCAGTACTAATAGCTCAATTGGCTTGATTTATGCACTGAAAAAAATTTTTTAGATAGAATTTATATTTATTGTTTAAAATTTAAATTAAAAAAGAGTTTCGTTTTAGACCCAAAGCTATGTTTATGATCACCTCTTTGTGGACTATTTGCACCATTAAAATCAAAACTATTTAAATTTTTATTTTTTGTGAACATTATTGCTTTATGAATAGACCAAGTCATTATTCCTTTTTTTTTCCATTCTTCGTCTGATACACTTAAGATTAGATGAGACGATAAGTTATCAAAAGCTAATATTATCACACTTATTAACTTATTAGTTTTTTTAGATTTATAGGCAAATGTTTTACATAATTTTTTTTTTGAAAGTTTGTTAAAAATTTCGATATTTTTAGTTATAGCTTTTTTATCTTTAATATTTTTTACTTTTACAACTTTAAAATATAAATTTAAAAGTTCTTTTGTTTTAATTTCAGTTTCAATGATTTCTTTTTCAATTTTTTTAAATTTTTTTAGCTCATATCTTCTAGAATATCTGTAATCACTTATTATTTGATTTTCATTTTTTTTTTTTAAATCATCAATTAAAGCAGTATATCTACTATTAATTATAAAACGATATCTGTTTTTATTATAATTCCACCAATCAAAAATTCTAACATCGTGTAATGTATAATGAAGTTCAAAATTAATTTTTTTGAATTTTTTTGTAAATTTGCTTAAAAATAACTCATAAACTTTAGAACTGTAACTTAACCAAGAATGATATGGTATATTTTTAATTTTGTTAGACCAAAATGGTCCAAAATAATAAAACATATCTGGAATAAGACAATCTGCGTTTTTTTTTACTTGTAAAGGCCAACAGCAAAAGATTTCTTTACCTTTAAATACTGCATAGATTGAAAGGTTTTTAAAATATTTAAGAAAAGTTGGATTATTAAAGGCATTAGCATTAGGAGAGCTATCCCAAATAATCTTGGCTTCATCAATGCTTATTTTTTTAATTGAGTACATAAAAAGTTATAATTTTCAAAATTTATTGACATATGATTAAATCACATTATTCACATTAGAAAAATATTAAAGTAAAAAAATGAAACATTGGAACAATATATATTATAAAAATAAACATTTATCGCAATGGCCATGGACTGAAGTTATTTCACTATGTAATCGTTATTGTAAAAAACAAATTTATAATAAAACTAACAAAATCTTGGAATTAGGATTTGGAGCAGGAGCAAATATACCTTTTTTTTTAAAGAAACCAATTAAATATTATGGTGTAGAGGGTAGTAAGGTAATTTTTTTAAAAATAAAAAAAAAATATAAAAAAATTAAAAAAAATATTTTAAATAAAAATTTTAATGAAGAAATTTTTCCAAATTTAAAATTTGATTTAATACTAGATAGAGCTTCAGTTACACATAATGATAAAAAAAACATTAAAAAAATAATTGATAATTCAAAAAAAAATTTAAAAAAAAATGGAATATATATAGGGATAGATTGGTATTCTAAAAATTGTACTGATTTTTATAAAAATTCTTCAGGTGATTATCTTTTTTTTAAAAAGGGAATATTTAAGAATATTGGTGGAGTTTTCTTTTCAAATAAAACAGACATATTAAAATTTTTTAAGGATTTTAAAATTCTATATTTATCAGAAAAAAAAATTGACATATATCAGGGCAAAAAAAAATATGTTATTGCAAGCTGGTCTATAGTTGCTAAAAAAAAATGAGCAAAATTGTTATAGTTGGTGGTGGTATCTCTTCGTGCGTAATAGCTCTTTTTTTATTAAAAAAAAAACATGATGTAGAGATTTATGAAAAAAAAAGTGATCTAGGAGGAATTCTTAATGATTTTAAAATTAATGAAAATATTTATTTCAGGGGATGTCAATATTTAGATGTTGATAACAAGTGGTTTAAGGAATTTTGTGACGAATTAAAGGAAGAATTAAATATTTTTGAACATACATATGGCTCTTATGTTGAAATCAATGGATCAAAAAGTTTGTCTAAAGAATTTGCAGTTCCTTTTTTTGAAAAAATTGGACTTACAAATTTTAATTTTAGTGAAGATTTTAACCCACCAATGATAAGTATGTCGGATAGATTTAATCTTTATCCAAAATATATAGGAAAATTTTTTTCAGAAATTATTAGAAAACATAAGCTAGACCCAGATACGTTAAATTTTGAGTCTGCAGGCAGTCTTCAAATGTCAAGAATTACATCAAAAAAAGAAAGTGATCAGTTGTTAGAATTAAAAAGAAAAAATAAAGTTCTAGATGAAATTTATGCAGTACAAAGAAAAAAAATTTTTAAAGAAGAAAAAAAATTACTTGGTGCTCTTCCAAAAAAAGGATTTACAGAATTATTTAAAGAATTAAGATTAAAACTAATTAATTATGGTGTTAAAATATATACTGATTATAAAATTATTCCTAAATGGGAAAATAATAAATTAAAAATTTACCATTTAAATAAAGAAATTAAAAACGATAAAATTATATGGACTGGTGATCCAACTAAATTAATTAAAGGAAGAATAAATAAAGAAATTGAGTCAAAACATATAAAAATTCTTCAAACTAATTCAGATATTAATAAAAGTAAAAATTTTGAAAATAGATATATTCAAATATTTTCTGATAAAAAAACTTTAACTAAAATATATCTATATAAAATTAATCAAATTGAAAAATTAAGTGTAGAGAGCATGTATATTAAAAAGCCTCCAAAAGAGATATTAAATGAAGCGCTAAATATACTCAAAAAATTTAACATTTATTTAGAATTAAATGAGAAATCTTTCTCACAAAAACTTGACTTAAGGTTTAATTTAGTATCTTTAAATGATCAAAATGTAATTAATCAATTTTTAAATAGTACAAAAGATTCAAACTTGTTACCTGGTGCCTGGTTGATTTACGGAAGGGATAGAAAATTACATTTTTATTTAAATAATTTAGAAAAAAATAAATTTATTTAACTTTTTTTAAACAGAAACCAAGTTGTATCATCACATGGATAAAGATTATCTTTAGACCACATAAATTTATAATCTATAAGTTTTAAATTATATTTTTTTTGAATTTCTTTGGCAAAATCTCTTTTAAATAATTTATCTGAAAAGCCTCTATAATTAATTGATACTGGATTAGTATTAAAATACTCGCTGATCAAAATATATTTTTTTGAAGATTTAAATAATACTTCATATACTCTGTTAAGATATTTTGGATTAATATGTATCATAACTCCACAAGAAATAGTCATATCAAATTTTTTTTTTGGTTTATAATCTAAAATAGATATATTTTGAATTTTATGTTTATTTTTATTTGCTATTAATGATGCTTTTTTATTAATTTCAATACCATTTGTAGAAATTTTTTTATTCATTAAGAAATTTATTACCTCCATATTTATTCCTGTATTACTTCCTATTTCAAAAACACTTTTAATATCACTTGAATGCATTAATATATCACTCCACATTTTTACTCTTGTAGTAAAAAATTTTCTTTTTACATGTGTTCTATTTGTATAACTATTTCCAAATTCTGAACTCCAAAATTTTTCTTGTTCTGTTTTCATATTTAATTTGTAAATTTAATTAATTTATTTTTTTTAAACATTTTAAGAGTTTTGTATATAATATTAGTTCTTATTTTTAATTTATTTGCTATATCATTGATTGAATGTTCACCATCGCACAAAGATAAAATATCCATCATGTTTCTCACTTTAAAGCCACTATGTTTAGTCGAAATGTTTGGATATAAACCTCTTTTACCCATTTGAGGTTCACATAAGATTTTTGCGATTGGTATTATGTTTTTTTCAATTTCTTTTATACATGACTTATATAAATTGTAGCTCTTGTTTAATCCTTTGGGAGTTACAACAGTCCCCAATTTATCTAAAGATGTGTGATATTCTTTATAAAGACCATGTTTAGTTCTCATCAATGAACACACTGGCAAATCTATTCCAGGAGCGCAGTATTGTCTTTCATCACTTCCTCTATTAAACCAATTATATTTTTTATATTTAATATGATTTTTTTCTAATATATGTTTTGTAAGTTTATCAGTTAAACTGTTTCCATTTCTAGATTCTAAAAATGAAAAATTTTTATCATCTCCTACACATGATACATTATAACCATATCTCATATTTTTTTTGAGATAAGCTAAATTTTTACTTAAGTATGTAATTGATCCAATCGTCTCCGGTATAAAAATTATTCTGTATGTATATCTTTTATTTTTTCTGAATTTAATCCATTTTGCCAAATAAGTTAGAACACTTGGTCCGGAGATTTCATTATTTGCGAGTGATGGATGACATATATATGTAGATAAAAAAACCTCTTTTTTTGACTTACCTTTAAAAATGATTTCACCATAATTTAATTTACCTTTAAAATGTTTAGTATCTATAAATACTTTATATTTTCCATTTTTGAGTTTTCTCTTTTGATTTTCAGAAATACAGAAGCCCCAATTTTTTTTATAATAAGAAGTTACGTAGGGTATTGCGCTTGGTTGACTCGGCAAAGAAAAAAGTTTCTTTAATAATTGTTTTTTTGTTAATATTTTATTTACTGCTGTGCTGTATCCAACTAGGTGAAGATTATTTCTTTTAAAGTCACAAATTTTTTTTCCGTCCGGTGTTAAAATATAGGCATCATTTACTTTCCATTCCAAAGGAACTTTCCAATCGAAAACTTTAGTTCCACTATTTACAGAATATATTTTTAAATTAGGTAAAATTTTTTTAATTTCTTTTAGAGTTTGTCTTACTCCAATACCGGTTATGCTTCTTGGAAAGTAAAATATTTTTTTTGCAAAATTATATATTTTATTATTCATAATTAATTTTTGATACTATTATGAATTATTTTTTTTGTATTAGAGCCACAATTAAATAGTAAATCAATAATCGATAGTTTGGGAATAAATTTTTCATAAAATGTATTATATTTTATCTCATTGTATTTAAAATATTTTACCTGAATTTTATTTTTATGAAATAAATATAAATCTTTTTCCAAGTAAATTTTTGAACCTTCTACAGAAATATAATTAGTAGTTTTTAGTTTTTTACAAATATTTACTAGCTTTTCTGATTTTTTTCCCATCACATTTAATTCGCTAGATTTGTAAAATTTTATTTTAATATCAATTGTTTTACATAATTCTTTAATAATAAAGATATTCATATCTGACAAACTTATAAATTCTTTTAATAATATTTTTTCTATTAAATTTTTATACTTTTTAAAATATTTGGATTTAGAGTAATTTTGTAAAATTTTTTTAATTGATTTTTTTCTAAAATTTGAAGAAGTATCAATTTTAGTATTTGAAATTTTTTGAAATCTTAAATTTTTTTTTATTACTGGGATAGTAATAAAAGTAGATTTACCATTTTCAAAAATTTTATTTCTTTGTTGCCAGGATCTTCCATCGAACTGGACATCATCCAAAAATACGAATTTGTCTACGTATTTAATTAATCCAAAGTAACCTGCCCAAGGTATAAAAGTTGGTTGCATTATAGCAGTTTTCATTTTAGTGCGTTATAAAACTTTCTGTCAACTTTTCCATTTTTATTATATTTAAAACTTTTTATATACTCTAATTCTTTAGGACGCATATAATATGGTAAAAATGATATTAAATTTTCTATATTAATATTTTTTTTGTTATTTCGACTTATATAGCATATCAGTTTTTCATAAGGATAAGTTTTTATTTTTTTTACGATCACTAAACATTCTTCAATATTATATTTTTTAATTATTACATTTTCTATTTCTTCAAGTTCAATTCTATGACCTAAAAATTTAATTTGATTATCAGTTCTTCCTATGATTCTAAAATTATTTTTTTTATACTTTTCAATAATATCTCCAGTTTTGTAACCAATAAATTTATTAAATTTATAAAATTTTGAATTAGTTGCTTTTTTATTGTTGTAATAACCTTTTGATACAGCAGGTCCTTCTAAAAATAACTCTCCTTTTTTATCACTTTTATTTTTATAATTTAATTTAAATTTAAAATAAGAATTTATTTTTCCTATAGGAATATTTTTAAGTTTATTAATTTCGTTACTGGTCACTTTATGAGCAGAGCATATACACGTACATTCTGTTGGACCCGAAACGTTGTAAATACTTGTTTTTTTTATATATTTATATATTTGCTTAACAGAATTAATTGGAAATCTTTCTCCACCAAAAATCATTTTTTTTAATTTTAATGATGCAAATATTTTTTTACTACTAATCTTTAAAATAAAACTTAATAATGAAGGTACACTGAACCAAATTGTACATTTCAATTCTTTTATTTTTTCTATCAATTTTTCTGGATAAAATATTTCATCCTTATTTACCGGAACAAGTGATGCTCCATTCATTAATGAAGAATAAATGTCAAATACAGAATTATCAAAATGTAATGGGTTAAGATTTGTTAATATTGATTTATGATTAATTAAAAATTTTTTAGCAGCCCAATTTATAAAGTACGATAGATTTTTATGGGTAATTATAACACCTTTAGGAAAACCTGTAGATCCCGATGTAAACATTATATAAGAATTTAAGTTTTTAAATTTTGTATAGCTGCATTTTAAATTGAATTTTTTTTTATTGTTGTTATTAAAAAAATTTTTTTTAAAATAATATTCATTTTTCAAGTTTCTTCTTTTTTCAAAAGTAAAAATTTTTAATGGTTTAAGTATTTTAAAAATTTTATTTATTCTTTGTGATTTATCATTAGCATCAAAGAATGAGTAAGTAACTCCTGATTTCCAACAAGCTACTATTGTAGAAAATGTAAATATATTTTTACTTGATTCAATTGCTATAATATTATTTTTTTTAATTTTTAATTTTTTAAATAAATTTACAATTTTTTCAGAAAAAAAATTTAAATCCCGATAAGTATATTTTTCTATTTCATTAAATTGAATTGCAATATTGGTAGGATATTTTTTTAATATATTATTAAATGAAACTCCCAAATTAATGAAATTTTTATTCATTTTTACCAGATTGGATATATATACTCTTGATCTTCACCCTTTTTTTCCTTCAAAATTTCATTTGGTTTATATGGTCTTTTATTTGAATTAATTATTTCATATAACTTTTCATAATAAATTTGGTTTGCCATTTCATTTGGGTGATTATCCCATGGAAGTAATTGCCATTTAAATTTACCTTTTTCATCTTTTTCATTTAGATTTATATTAGATGTAGTCCAGTTAAAGGAATTTTCAGATAAAAAATCGTAAATTTCATTATAATTATCTAAACATATTATTATAAGCTCTATATTATTTTTTGAACATATTTCTTTAAATTCTCTTAATATTTCTTTCATTGTTTCTTTTTGTATTTTTTTTGAGCTACCAATTGAAAAAATTATAGAATTTAAAATATTATTTATTAATTTAACTAATTGAAGATTAAAAAATTTTAAATTAAATCTTTTTTTAGGTTTGAATTCTAAATTGTATTTTAAGAGATTTAGCTTAAATGGTATTGCCCAGTAGTTATTTATAATTTTAGTCCAAGATATTGAGCAAGTATTTCTTCTTTCTAAATCTTTATGAATACCTAGTACAATTTTTTTAAATTTTATTTCTTTTATTTTATTTTTAAGTTTTAATAAGCTTTGATAAGTAGAATGACCTGGTACAGCAAAATTTAAATAATCAAAATCTTTTGTTTTTTCAAAAAGTTTATGAGAAAAGGTTTTTTCATTATTTAATCCATGTCCATAAGTAATTGAGCATCCAAAGTATCCAATTATATTTTTATTATACTGACTTGAATAATTTTTTATATTAGATCTAGCCGCAACATTGTTTAGGAAATAGTCAATAGTTTCTTCTTTAAAATATGGAATACTTATTTCTACATTTATATGAGAATTTTCAACAAGATCCCATCCTAATATTTTTGATTTTTTGGAGTTTTGCAAATGTCCTGTATTAGATTTAATTTTATATGATCTTTCAAGATTCAAAGATGGTACTCTTTTTATATTTTCATATTTAATATCTGATTTTTTTTTTGATCTTAAATAAAATTCAAATAAAACTAATAATATTATTAATAAAAAAAAATAATTCATTCTTTAATAAGTTTGGCAATCCCAATTCCTTTCTCTCCATAATTATTTCCATTATAAAACATATAATAATCTTTATTGTATTTTACTACTGATGCATATTCTTGCATTTTTTTATCAAAACCACATTTTGAACTTTTAATACTAATTTTGTTATCCATTCTTATCCATTTATTTTTATAATTTTTAGCAAAACCTATCTTGTAGTTTCTTCCTTTATTTTGATAATTTTTATATGAATAAAATAATATTTTATTTTTAAAATCATTTATTATCCAAGGTCTAGTAATAGCTATTTCCTTATTTGATTTATTATTTAAAATAAATTTTGAAGATGTTTTCCATTCTATTCCATTTTTAGAAAAAGAATATTTTAAATTGTAGTTAGGAATAAAAAATTTTTTGTAATTCCAACTTTTATTTGAAGTATAAATCATTCTATATTTATTTTTATACTTTTCTACAAAACAAGATGCAGTGAAAATAGGATCATATTTATTTCTGCCGATGATTGGTACATTAGAGTGTTTATTAAATTTTTTATTAATACCTTGTGAAATTGCTAAACCGAGTGAAGAGATATAAGGCACGCTTACTCCTCTAGTCCAACCAATATAATAAAGAAAAATTTTATTATTAATTTTAATTACATGTGACGGTATAACGGCACAATCATCGAAGTATCCAATTCTACCTTTTTTTAGAATTGGTATTTTATAAATTTTTTTTATTTTTTTTTCTTTAAAGCAAAAATCAAATGAAAATATATTGCTATGATTTAAATTATCTCTACCTGCATAGAAAATTTTATATAAATTTTTATTAATTTTGTATGGAGTTGGTACCCATCCATGAGATTTAATATAACTAATTTTTTTACTTGGCTCAAAAATTAGACCTTCACTCTTCCAAATCATTATTTAATTATTTTGTTTATTATCTCAACGTTACTGAATTTAAATCTTTTACTTGATTCACTTACTGTTATTGATTTGTTTGGTAAATTTTTATTAATAAAACTATTTGCTCCAATAAAACAGTTGGTTCCAACTTTTACACCATGAGTTATGGTAGAGTTGACACCCATAAAGGAGTGTAATCCTAATGTTGAGTTACCAGATATTGTACAATTTCCAGCGATATATGTATTATCTTTAATTTTAGCATGATGTCCAATTAGATTATTTGACCAAATAAAAATATTATTTCCTAATTTAGCAGTAGTTTGAATAGTAGTATTTTCTAAAATTAAACAATTATCTTTTATTTTTTGATTTCCTATTAAAGAGGCTTTTGAACTTACATATGAAATAAATTTATAACCTTTCTTTTTAGCTTCTTGATATTTTTTTATTCTTAATTTGTTTAAGTTTGTATAACCAATAGCAATAAATATTCGATATTCATTAGGATTAAACTTTTTTGTAATAGTCTCAAAAGATACAACGGGTTTTCCCATGAATCTTTTTTTTTTCAAAAATTTTTTATCCACAGTAAATCCTTCTACATTAAATTTACTATCTAATTTCAAATAGTTTGCAACTTCTTCAGCTATTGCTCCTACTCCAAAAATAATGACTTTATTATTATTTTCCACCATCTAACTCTAAAATTTTACCGTTAAAATATTTATTTTTGATTATAAAATTAATTGCATTTATAATTTCTTTAGCCTTTCCAAATCTTTTTACAGGGATCAGTTTTATTATATTGTTTTTTTCTTGTTTATTTAGATTTTGATTTGTTGATTTAAAATCAAAATAGCCTGGGGAAATACCAGCAACTCTTATATTAAAAGCTGATAATTCTTGTGACCATACCTTTGTTGCAACTTCTATTGCTGCTTTTGCAGCACTATAAGCACTTTGTCCTATTTGACCTTTTGAGTTTACAGAACTAAAATTTATAATTAATTGTTCAGAAGCGTCAAAATTATTAAAATAATCAATAAAAAATTTTGTATTATAAAAAGTAATATTTAAATTGTTATCTATCACTTTTTTCCAGCTCTTTATTGAATGTGTTATCAGGCCATTTTTAAATTTAACAGTAAGTTCATTATGTATTAAACCAGCACAATTAATCAAAATATCAACCTTTTTATACTTATTTTTAATTTTCTTATAAATAATTTTTAAATTTTTAGGTTTATTGAGATTACAGGAATAAAAGTCAGTATTTTTATTTTTTTTTATATCTATCCCTACAACATTAATTTTTTTTTTTTTTAAAAATTCTGTAATTAAATGACCTATACTTCCACTACATCCTGTTACAATGACTGTTTTATTATTTTTCATGAAAAAAGTTATTTATATCTTTAATTTTAATTATTTTTGTTTTTAAAATTTTTCTCTTTGATTCTTTTTCTATTAATAAAATAAGTTCTAAATATTTTAGGGAGTCACATATTTTTGATAAATTGACATTTAGATCTTGAATTTTCGAAATATTAAATCTTAATAGATTTTTTAATACTTTTTTTGTTTTGAAATGAATTTTCATGCGATTATTTATAGACGTAACATGTATATTCCCATAATGGGTAATCACATTTTATAATTACTTTATTACTTACTTTTTTTTGTAAAAACTCTAGAAGTTTATCAATTGATTGATAATGCAAATGATTGTCTTTAAAATCAACATTTGGTCTCATTAAATTAAAGCAAATTCCTCTCCTAGAAAGTTTGTACATGTTTAAAATCATTTTTTGTATTAAAATCCACCATTCTTTTGAGTTTATTTTATGTTTAACAGTAAATAGCCCAGAATTAACTACATAATCAGACTTTAATTCTCTGACTAATTCTTTATTTAAATTTAATAAATTATGACAATAAAATTTAACATTTTTTTTATTAATTCTTTTTTTTGAGGCTAAAATCATATTTTCTGAAATATCAATTCCAATATATTTAAAATCTATATTTTTAAGTTTTAGGTAATCATAAAAGTGTGACAATCCTGATCCAACATCAAGAATTTTTTTATTTTGAAAATTCCCTATCTCACAAATTTTTTTGAACCGTAAAGATTGTGATTTTTTATTACCCCAATTAACTGCTTTATGACCTTTTTTATATTTAAATAATTTTTCGTCGTAATAATTTTTTATTATATTAATTTTTTTTTTGTTCATTTAAAATATTTCCATTTCAAAATTTCATCTGATTTTATATCAACAGTAATTTTTAAGCCTGTAATCTTTTCAATATCCGCAGCCAGGATTCCTTTTTCATCTGCTCGTTTTATTATTAAGTCCTTAATTTTAATTTTTTCACCTTTATTATATTTTCTTTTTAATACTATTCTTCTCGCTAATCCTTGTCTTTCATTTTTAATTATGGGTTGCTTAATATGATTTCCAAATGAATTTTCTGCCTGTCTAATACCAATTATCATTTGTGTTAACTCTTTTTCATTTAAGGCAAAAAAATGATCAGGACCTTTAGCTGATTTGTTAAAAGTTATATGTTTTTCAATTATGCAGGCACCTAGAGAAACCGCAATACTTGGGATAAAATAGCTTGTCGAATGATCTGATAATCCTACGGGTAAACCAAATGTATTAGATAGTGATTTAATCATACTTAAATTGAGTTGGTTAATTTTAGCTGGGTATATTGATATTGTGTGAAGGATAGAAAAATTTGAATGGTATTTTCTAATAATGTCTACAGCAATAGATATATCAGTTATATTTGCTGCTCCAGTGGATATAATTAGGGGTTTTCTTAATTTAGAGCATTCTTTGATTAATGGTATATCTTGAATTTCAGTTGAAGCAATTTTTATAAAATCTACATTAAGTTTTTTTAGTATTTTTATATTATCTAAATCAAATGGGGAAACACCAAAAAATAATTTTTTTTTGTTTGCATATTTTTTTAATGTAATAAGCCATTTTTTATTAATTTCTAATTTTTTTAAAATTTTCCATCCTTTATACTTTTTTTGAATTATTTTATCAGCCTCAAATAGTTGAAGTTTAACAGCATCACATTTACATCTAGCGGCAATATCAATAAGTTTTTTTGCTAAATTAATATTTTGGTTATGATTTGAACCAATTTCAGCAATAGTTAAGGTTCTTCCAAAGCTTTTAAATATTTTTTTTTTTATTCTAAAATTTTTAATTTCACTAATCATTTATTCTCAATCGTTTTAATTATAGACTCACTAATATATTTAATGTCTTTTAATTTTAAATCTACATAAAGAGGAATTGAAAAAACCTCCTTATAAAATTTTTCTGTATTAGGAAAACTTTTTTTAACATTTTTTGTAAATGATTTATAAAAATTAAATTTGTATGTTGGTTTGTAATGTATTTGAAGTGATATTCCATATTTATTTTTTAATTTTTTATAAAAATTTTGTTTTGAAATTTTTATTTTTTCCCATTTAAATCTTAAAGGATAAAGATGATAAGAACAAAAATTTTTTTTTAAAACTTTCGGAATTATAAGCTTATTATTTTTTTTAAATCTTAAATTATAAAATTTAGCTATTTCGTTTCTTCTTTTTATAAATTTATTTAAATATTGAAATTGGCTTACTCCTAATGCACAATTTAGTTCAGATAGTCTTGAGTTATAACCATAACTTTCCAAGTTATATGACCAAGGTAAATTATTATCATTTTTTTTTATAAAACCATGTTCTCTTAAACACTTTAAATTTAGATATATTTTTTTTGAATTGGTAAGTATAGCACCTCCTTCAGCAGTAGTGATATTTTTTACTGCATGAAAACTTTGGACAACTATATCAGCATATTTAACTGCATATTTTTTATTTCCTTCTAGTTTTGATCCTAGACTGTGACAGTTATCATTAATAAGAATTAAATTATATTTTTTCTTTAATTTGACAAACTTTTCCCAACTTGCAGGGTTTCCAGCATAATCAGTTACAATAATTGCAGAAACCTTTTTTTTTCTTTTTTTAAGTTCAATAATTTTTTTTTCAGTTTTTAATGGGTCCAGATTTGCATAATCATCAATATCTGCAAAAAATATATTTGCCCCAGCGCTAGAAACTGCATTTGCGCCTGCCACAAAAGTCATTGGTGATAACAAAATATTATCATTTGAATTCCATTTTAATGATTTAGCTATTGTAAATAATGCCGAAGTGCCATTTGAAAAAGCTAAAGAGTATTTAGCTCCAAAATAATTTTTTAACTTTTTTTCAAAAATTGATAAATATATACCTTTTGTTATATTTTTTGATTTGAGAGATTTAACGACTTTTTCAATATCGTTTTTTAAAATTTTGTGTTTATTATAAAAATACAAGTTTAAATTTTTGAAGTTAAAAAAATATTATAGCAAAAAAATAATTAAAAAAAATGAAAAAAAATATAGTTATCAGAGTAGATGCAAATAAAAAAATAGGATTGGGGCATTTGCTGAGAGTGAAAGGTTTTATTTATAGAAATATTAAAATTTATAATAAGTTTATAATTATTACCAAAGGAGATAAAAAAATTTTAAATAAAATTTTAAACCATAAAAAAATAAAAATTTTTCAAATAAAAGGAAAATTTTTAGAAGAGGTAAAAAAAATACATAAAATAATAGAAAAATTTCAATGTAAAATACTTTTGTCTGATATTTCTTATAGCTATTATTTAAATTTAAATAATTTTTTTAGAAGGTATCATTCTTATTTTAAAAATAATAATATTTTAACAGTATCGATTGATGACCCAAGACAATTCTTAAATTCTGATTTATCAATAATTCCTTATCCAATAAATAAAAAATTCTTAAAATCAGAAAAAAATACTAAATTACTCTATGGAGTAAAATACATATCTTTTAATAACGATATAATAAAAAATAAAAAATATATAAAAAATAATGTTAGAAATATATTAATAGTTCTTAGTGGATTTGATTTAAAAAGACAATCTTTGAAAATATTAAATGTTATTCTTAAATTAGACTATAAGGTCAATATAAAAGTAATATCAAATAACAATAATGACATAGATTTAATTAAAAAATCAAGAAATTTGAACAATTTAGAACTAATATTAAATATTAAAAATATTAATAATTTTCTAGATTGGGCTGATTTGGTTTTAACAGGAGAAGGAATTTTAAGATTTGAAACTGCTTTAAAAGGTGTGCCAACAATATTCTTTAATAATCTTGATAATACAAAAAAAAATTTAATTTTAATTAATGCATTTCTCAAACTTAAAACTGCAAGATTTTTGAACTATAAAACTTTAAATTCAACAAAATTACTAAAGTTGTTAAATGTTTATTTTAAGAACAAAAAATTGAGGATTAAACAATCATTAAGTGGCACTAGATTATTTGATGTAAATGGTGCAAGCAGAATAAGTTTTGAGATTAATAAATTATACAATAAGAAATATTTTAAAGCATAAAAATTGCATCAAAAGTCCAAATTTTATAATTTTTAAAATCATAATCTAATAATCCAAGTTTTCCTGAATGAGCATTTGCAATATTAATTAATTTATATCCAAAACTATTTAGCAAAATTGAAATTTTAGTAAAATCATCTTTTGAATTTTTATAAAAATCAGCAAGGTTGATAGCTACAATTATAACTTTAAATTTTTTAGAATTTAAATTTTTTTTACATCCTTTTAAAATATTAAAGGTAGTTGATTGACAGTCAATTTTAAGTATATCAAATTTTTCTTTAAAATTAAAAAGTAATTTATCTAAAGTAATTTGTTTTATTTTTTTTTTTATAACTTTTCTGTATAAAAATTTTGAGTAATTTTTTTTATAAATTGATTTTTGACCTAAACTGTTGATTGATGACCATTCAGGATATTTTGAAGAATAAATTTTAAATGTTTGAATTTTGTTAACTGATCCGAGCAATAAATTAAAATATTTAAAATTTTTTAAATTGTAACTTTGAATTACTTTGTAATCTATTGGATCTACTAAAATACCACTCTTAAGCTTTTTGAGACCTATTTTCTTTAAAAAATGACCTTTATGACAACCACAATCTACAACACTAAGTTTTTTTTTAGTAAAATGATAATTAATTAGATCTTTTATTTTTTTAGGTTTCAATTGATAATGTCTCTTTTTTAAAATAATAAAATATTCATATATAAAAATTATATAAAAGTCTTTTAATAAATGAAACCAAACTGTATTATTGCTGCGCGATCAGGAAGTAAACGAATACCAAATAAGAATATTGTTAAAATTTTTGGAAAACCTCTTATTTCTTATGCAATAAAAACATCAATAAAATCAAAATTGTTTAAAAATGTCTATGTATCTACTGATTCAGAAAAGATAAAAAAAATTGTTGAAAAATTTGGAGCAAAGGTACCTTCGTTAAGATCAAAAAAATTAGCCAAAGATGAAGTGGGTCTTCAGGATGTAATTATTGATTTTATTAAAAAACATAAATTAGAAAAAGAAGAGTTTTTTATTTTTATTTATGCAACATCAGCTTTAATTAAAAAAAAAATGTTAACTAAATCAATAAAAAAGTTTATTAAAACTAATTCTGATCTTTTATTGCCAATTAAAGAATTTGAGACAAATCCACTTAAAGCATTAAAATTAGAAGGAAAAAAATACATTACCTACTATGATAAAAAATATTTTAAAGTTAATACAAAATCATTACAAAAGTTATACTTTCACCCCGGTAGTTTTTTTATTTTTAGAACTAAATCTTTCTTAAAAAGAAGTAGAAATTTACCAAAAAAAACTACATATTATCTTCATAAAAAATATGAAGTTCTAGATGTTGATGTTAAAGAAGATTTAGAACAAATGAAAAGATTAATGAAAATTCAAAAATTATATGTTTAAAAATAAATCAATTCTTATTACCGGTGGAACAGGTTCTTTTGGACAGGCAATTGTTGAAAAAGTTTTATCTAACAATAATTTTAATACTATAAAAAAAATAGTTATCTATAGCAGAGATGAGTTAAAGCAAACTAATATGCTAAATAAAATTAATAAATCAAAATTAAAAAAAATTAGATTTTATATAGGAGATATTAGAGATCAGAATAGATTAAATAGAGCTTTAGAGGGTATTGATATTGTAATTCATGCAGCCGCTCTAAAACATGTTCCTATAGCAGAGTCAAACCCATTTGAGTTTATTAAAACAAATGTTGTGGGAGCTCACAATGTTGTAGAAGCTTGTTTAAATAATAATATTGAAAATGTAATCGCATTATCAACTGATAAAGCTGTGTCCCCAATTAATCTATATGGAGCAACAAAACTTTGTTCAGATAAAATATTTACTTCAGCAAATTTAATGAAAGGAAGTAAAAAAATTAAATTTAGTGTAGTGAGATATGGAAATGTGTTTGGAAGCAGAGGTTCAGTTGTACCTATATTTTTAGAGCAATTAAAAACAGGTTTTTTTACAATAACTCATAAAAATATGACAAGATTTAATATAACACTGGATCAAGCAGTTGATATGGTTTTATGGTCATTAAAAAATAATATTGGAGGTGAAATTTTTGTTCCTAAAGTCCCAAGTTTTAAAATATTAGATTTAGCAAAAGCAATAAATAGCAAATGTAAGCTAAAATTTATTGGTATAAGACCAGGTGAAAAAATTTACGAAGAGCTTATATCCAAAGCTGATAGTATTAATACTTACAATATAGGAAATTATTATTCTGTAGTTGAACAAACTCAACTTCCTGTAATTGAGCATTATCAAAAGAAGAAATATAAAAAGGTACCAATTAATTTTGAGTATAATAGTAGCAATAATCAAGTATTTTTAACAGAAAACAAACTTAAAGAATTGTTGAAGCATTTAAAAAAAAATAAATTTTAATTAGTATTTAAAAGGTTATCAATTAGTTAATATTTTATAAAAGTAAATTTCACAATTTATTAACACCTAAAATATAGCTAAATTAAATATTAGACTCAAAAAGAAGATAATTAAAATTTATATTTGTTGTAAATTGATTTACCTAGAATTTCATGTCCTTTTTTATTTGGGTGATTAGTATCATATAAGTGAAATAAATTATAATTTTTTTGATCATAATTTAAAAAATCATTTAAGGGATCTATATATTCAATTCCTTCTTCTTTTAAAATTTTTAATAAAAATTTATGAGGATTTTTAGTTGAACAACTTAAATCATAATTAAGCTTGTTTGTTTTTTGATGAAATTTTAATTGAATTGAAGTTGGAACAATGAGTATTGCAAAATTTACGTTTAAAGAATTTGTAATATTTTTCATTTGAATGATATTCTTTTTGAAATCTATCCATAATTCGTTACTTTTTTTTTCATATCCTTTAGCAAAAAAAGAATATGTATAGAATGGACCAAGTGCATCTATTTTTCTATCTTTACACTTTCCTTTTGTTTTTCTAGAAATTATACCCGCGTAATGTTGAAGTACCTTTAAAAAAACTGAATGATTTAAATATTTATATCTAAATTTTCCAGTTTTATAAATAAAAGTTTGTATCCAATTGTTATTTATATTTTTTTTTTTGATTTCAAAATTTATATCAGATCTATTATACTCAACTATATCATTGTAATTAAATTGATAGATTACAATATCATTAGGCTTTGTAAATTTTTGAATTTTATTTAAAACATCAGCTAAATCATATGTTGTATAAGCATAAGCTGAAATAGGAACTATATTATATTGTATATTTTTTTTTTTAAAAATTTTTGATAATACACTATAGTATGTATCTTGATATTTTTCTCCATAACCTTCAGTTATGCTATCACCTAAAAACCAAATTGTATTAATATCTTTTATTTCAACATTGCTTTTGTAGTTTTCTACTCTTATCAAAAATTTGTCTAGTCTATTAAAGTATTGACTTATGCCTTTCGAGACTTTTATGAATGGTTCCTCTTTTTTATAAAATATTAAATTTTCTTTGAATTGAGGGAAGAATAAATAAGAAAAAAATTCACAAATAAAAAAAAATACAAAAATTATTAGAAAGTATTTGAAAAATGTTTTCATTGGTTAAAATAAATTTTTTTAAATTTAATAAATATTTTTTATTTTTTATAAAATATATTTATTTATTTACAACTTAAGTGTAGTATTTTAAGCCTCGATTTTTTAATTGTATTTTTAATCAATATTGTATATTGAAATTTTAATATTAAAATATACGTTATAAAATTCTAAAAAATCTAAAATGCTTAATTTTAAAGAAATTTTTGAAAGAGATTTTATACAACCTAATATAGATTTTTCAAAATACAAAAATAAATCTATATTAATTACTGGGTCATCGGGATCTATTGGAAAAAATATTTTTAAAAAGTTAAAAAAATATACAAATAAAATAACTGCAGCTGATATAGATTTTGATATAACAAAAAAATCCAATATTAGAAAACTTCAAAGAAAAAAATTTGATTATGCATTTCACCTTGCTGCTGATAAGAGGGCTGATTATGCAGAATTAAACCCTTCTAGAGTTTCAAAGTTAAATATTATTAGTACCTCAAATATAGCTAAATTAAATATTAAAAAAATAGTTTTAGGTTCAACTTGTAAAGCTGCTGATCCAATAACATCTTATGGTGCATCAAAATTAATTTGTGAAAGAATAGTATTAAATGAAAAAGGTAATGTTGCCAGATTTGTAAATGTTTTTGATACAAGCCTTTCAGTTACAAAAATTTGGGGTAAAATAAATAGAAAATCAAAAATTCCCGTCACAAATTGTAAAAGATATTTCATAACACTAGCTGAAGCTGTTGATTTGTTATTATTTACAGGTTTAATGCCTTCAGGTAGATACTCATATAGAAATTTAAAAAGATATAGTATGAAGAAAGTTGCAAAAAAAATTTACCCTAAAAGAAAAATTTCAACAATGAAATTAAGATTTGGGGATAGACCCGTGGAAACATTAATAGCTTTAACTGAAAAAAGAAAGATTATTAATAAAGATATTATTCAAATAATTGATTGTTGGAATATTTAATTTGAATACACTAACTATAGCAACTCCCTTTTATAATGAAGAGCAAGGTTTAGAAAATTACTTTGAAACTTTAAAAAAAATTTATCAAGAATTTAATAAAGATATAAAAATTTCATTTTTATTTATAGATGATGGGAGTACAGACTCTACTAAAAAAAAACTTTTAGAATTTAAAGAAAAAAATTTACATTATGAAATAGAAACTTTTTTTCATGATAAAAATTATGGTTATGGAAGGACTTTAAAAAATAGTATTCAATTATGCAAAACAACATATTTAATAACTTACGATTCTGATTGCACATATGATTATAAAATAATTGGTCAATTAATAAATAATATAAATAATCAAAAAAATGATATAGTGAATGTGTCTTATAAATTGTCAAAAAATCAAACAAATATTAATTTTTTAAGAAGTATACTTTCTTGGGGTGGTTCTTTCGTTTATAAATTTTTTTTTTCTGAAACTAGAAGTTATAAAATAACTGTATTCACATGTAGTTTTAGAATTTATAAAGTTCAAAAAATAAAAAATATTAAATTGGTTTCCGAAGATTTTAATAGTTGTGCTGAATTGATGCTAAAAGCAATGATTAATAAACTTCAAATTTATGAAATTCCAGGAGAAAATATTGGTCGTAAATTTGGTTATAGCAAAATGAAGATACTAAAAAATATATATAACACTTTAAAAACTTTATTTATAATTAAATATAAAATTTAAAATCTTCTTAATAATTTAGCAGGATTACCTGCATAAGTTCCTTTTACACTAATATCTTTTGTGACTACGCTTCCACCCCCTATAACTACCCCAGAACAAATTTTAACAGGTAAAATAGTTGAATTAGATCCAATTATAACATTATCGCCAATATTTGTTTTAAAAAATCTTTTTGGATCATTTATTATTTTTCCATCTTTGAATAAATCGTTTGTAAACATCACACCATGGGCAATAAAGCAGTTTTTTCCTATAGTAACAAATTCGCAGATAAAACTGTGACTTGAAATTCTAGTATTATCTCCAACTTTTACTCCTTTAGTTATCTCTACAAATGGACCAACAAAAACATTTTCTCCTAATTCACATTCATATAAATTTGAAGGTTCAATTATAGTACAATTTTTTCCAGTTTTAATATCTCTAATTGAACTTTTAATTTTTTTAAACATAATTGTTTTATTATAAAACAAAACAAACTATTAGTGAATTTTTATAAATACTAAAAATAATTTTTTTAATGTTAAAAAATTTATCAATAAATAAAAATAAAGTTATTAATACCTTATTATTTGTTGTTATTTTAATTTTTTTAACAAGAGTAGTATATAACATATATAATGAAGGTTCAGATTTTGATATTCCATATACTTTATCAAAACTCTTTTATCAAAAAATAGATATATTTCAGGATTTAAGCAGAAATCCTCTTTATCCTCATTCTTTATATTTTTTTTTCGGCCCTTTTACTTTGTTCAGTCTAGAAACAGCAAAAATTATATTTTTTTTCCTAAATATTTTTTTATTGATAAATTTAATTTTATATTTCAAAAAAATTTTTCAACTTAATACAAATGAAGTTAAAATTATTTTCTTAATAGCTTTTACTGCCACTCCATTTACAAATCTTCTTGCAATAGGAAATTTATCTTTATTAATATTTTCTTCATTGGTCTATTATTATTATAGTAAGCCCAAATTATCTAAAGTGTTATTTCTTTTAATATCTTTTTTTAAATACAATATCTCATTCATATTTATCTTTTATGCTTTTATAAATAAAGAATATAAAGTTCTTATTTATTTTGGTCTCATAAATTTATTATTTGCAATTTGCTTTTATTTATATTTAGACAATTTTTCTGTTGAAAGATTAATGGAACCTTATGCTTTAGCTTTAGAATTAATTAGAGGTAGTGGAGAAGTTAATAATATTAGTAAAAGTTTTTTTTCTATACAGAGTATTTTAATTTACTTTAATTTAAATAGTTTTTACTCATTATTTTTTTTTATAAGTCTTGTCCTGATATTTTTACTCTATAAAAAATTAGAAATAGAAAGTCATACCAAACTAGTTTCTTTATTTTTGATAAGTTCATTATTAGTTTATCATGGGATGTATGAATTTATAATATTATTACCATTTTTTGTTTATGTTTTAAAAAATAGAAAAATTATAAGTTATGCAAATTTTCATTTTTTTAGTATTTTCTTTATATTTTATTTTTTTAAAATTAATAAAACAATCTTTAAAAATTTTATTAGTGATGAAATAATGTCTATAGCTGGTTGCTTCTTCTTAATTTGTAGTTTTATTATTTTAATTACAATAAATTCAAAAGAATTAATTGAAATTAATAAGAAAAATTGACAAAAAATTTTTTGATTAAGTCTGTGATCTTTCTTAAATCATTATTATTTAGTTTCTGATTAGATGGCAAACAAATAAGACTATTTTTAGCTTGCAATGAATTAGGCAATGAGTTTTTTATGATTGATTTTAAAAAATAATTTTCAGAAAGTAAAATATTGTAATAACTTTTACATTCAACTTTATTTTTTTTCATAAAATTTAAAAATTTTGTTTTATATTTTTTATTTATATAACAAGCATAAATGTAATTATTAGATTTATTTTTTTTATCAAAATTTGGTATTTTTAAAAAAAGATTATTCAATTTTTTATTGTAATATTTAAATATTTTTTTTTTTTTAATTTCAATATCTTTAAATTTTTTTAATTTTTCATTAAGTATAAATGCTTGAATAGAGTCCATTCTAGAATTAATACCTAGAACTCGACACTTATTTTTATTGATTTGATCATGTCCATTATTTTTTAGGAGAAGGGCTTGTTTATATTTCATTTTATCATTAATTATAAGCATTCCGCTATCACCATAAGCTGATAATATTTTTGTAGGATAGAAACTGTAAGCTGCATAATCATAATAGTTACAAGTTGACTCGTTATTAAATTTAGTGCCAAAACTTTGAGCACAATCACCTATAAGACTAAGATTGTTTTTAATCGCAATTTTTTTTAATTTATTTAGATCTGTAGTGTTTCCAAAAAGCTCTACAAAAATTATACCTTTAATTCTTTTTTTAATATTTTTTGGTACATTATTTAAAAAAATTTCTAGTTTATTTAAATCAAGAAGAAAATTATCTTTCTGAATGTCAATATAAATAATATTAAGTTTTAGAAACTTAACTATACTTGCTGTAGCAATATAAGAATAAGGTGTAGTTAAATAAATATCTCTTTTTTTGTCATTATCTAATAAAATAGATAATTTTAATGCATCTGTACCTGAATTACATGAACAAGAATAACCAAATGAGTTTAATTTTTTAGTAAAATTTTTTTCAAATGTTTCAACTATTTTACCGTTAATCCACTTATCATTATTAAAATTTTTATAAATTTTATTTAGTATTTTTTTATCATTATCTTGATTAAAAAAATTTATATTATTTTTTGTAATATTTTGCATATTTTTTCTGATACATTTTTTTGATGATTAAATTTTTTTATTTTAATTTTTTTATTAATATAATAGATAATTCTTTTTGTATTTTTAAAATTAAATAATTCATTTGAATTTTTTCCTAAATAATGATTGTGTGGAGTGCGTTTAAGTGGGATAAAACATTTTTTTCCTAATAAAACGGATTCCTCCTGCAAACCTCCTGAATCAGTTATACAAAAATGGCAATTCATTAAGTATGAAATACTATCACTATAATTCATTGTTTGAATAACTTTAATATTTTTATTAAAATTTAGTTTATATTTTCTTTGCATTTTTTTTGTTCTTGGATGTAATGATATTATGATATTAATTCTTTTTGAGAGATTATTTAAGAATTTAAATATTTGATTTAGTTTTTTTTTATCATCAACATTTTCTGCTCTATGCATTGTCACAAATACATATTTTTTTGATATTTTTCTTTTTAATCTTTTTTGTATAATTTTAATACTATCATTTATTGTATTACCAACTTGATATACGTTATTTTTAACACCTTCATTAAATAAGTTATTTTTTTCATTTTTTCTTATTGTAAAATTTGCAAAGGATATGTTGTCTACTATTGTTCTTATTCTTTCTTCAATTTGTGACTTTAATCTTGACCTATAACCAGACTCTATATGAATGTTTTTTATTTCAGGAAAATAAAGATGTGAAGATACTGCACTAGCTAATGTTGTAAATGTATCACCATGATAAATTATTGCTGATGGGTGCTCTTTTTTAATGATTGTTTTTAATTTTTTATAGAATTCGTTATAGAAATTATTTTTATTTATTATTTTTACTTTTAAATCAGGTTCTCTTAACCTTAAATCTTTGAAAAAAATATCAGCCATATTTTTGCTAAAGTGTTGACCAGAAAAAATGACTTTTTGATTAAATTTTGTATCTAATTTTTTAATTAATGGAAACATCTTGATTATTTCGGGTCTTGTACCAATAATTGTTAGAATTTTTTTCATTAAGCAATGTGTATATTAAAATTAAAGTTCATTATACAGATGATGATTAATAAAAAAAATTAATCACTAAAAAGAGTTTTGTAACTATTATTGTTATTTAAAGCATTTTTCCATACATGATAACTATCCCAGTCTTTACCAAGTTTAGGATTAACTATTTGGTTCCCAAAAATACTATTAGTGAAATACAATTGTAAAGTTAATCTATGATGATTGCTTTTTTTGATTGTTTTACCTCTATGTAAATTTCTTGTATCTACAACATATGTTGTTCCTTTGTTTCCACAAAAACTATGTATTTTATGTTTAAAATTTTTATTAATATAATTATTATTTACTCTCATAGCCAAACCCATTTCATATATAAAAGGATTAAAAAAATTAAATGAATGTGTATCTTTAATTATTTCAAATGGTCCATCATTCTCATCTATTACGTCAGTAAGATAAGTCATTACTTTTATATCCCTAAGATAATCACAATCTCTGTGCCACATTTGAGAACTCTCATAGTTTTTAATTTCATCGTAATCTGTTCCATTAACAAAGTTTGCAGGTAAAGTAAGCCAAGAAGTAATCCCTGTAAGATAAGCCTTACTTCCAAGAATATCTTCGCAAATATTTATCCATTTTTTATCAGTTGCATATTTTGTTATGAGTTCATTTTTTAAAAGTTCACTATTATCGAAATTAATTTTTGTAATTTTGTTTTGATGATAGTATTTAAAATCTATTTCATTATTTTTTAATTTTAAATAATTTTCTGATGTATTTTTTGAATTAATAGTTTTTATTTTCATTTTTAAAATTTCTTCTTTAAGGTTTTCTGTATTTTCTTTAGTTAAGGCTTCTGTTATCTTAAAGCCATTATTAAAATTTGATGGTTTTTTTGTATTTTTAAAAAGAAATTTTGATATTAGAAATAAAATTAAACCATCAGAAATTTTGTATAAAAATCTCATCAATGTATAAGTAGAATTTTTTGATGAATGAAAAGGATCTTTTTTGGTTTGGTTAAAATCTTTAAAAAAATTAATTATTGTTTTAAGCAATCTCATAAATAAAAATCTATTTAATAATATTTTAATTAATCTATTATATTTAATTAGCACAAATGTGGTATTAATTATAAAACAATTTATAAAAATCAGTGAAAAAATATTTTCCTAAATTACTACTTTTCATATCTTTAAGTTTATTTTGTTATATATTTTATAAATCTGAATTTTTTTGGAGTGGGAATAAAAGAGATTATTATTTTTATTACTACTTATTTTCTTTGTTTTTAATCTTTTTGTCTCTTCTTTTTGTTTTTAATTTAATAATTTTAAATAATTATATATTAATTATTTCAGCTTCAATAATATTATCAGTTTATTTGACAGAGATATATTTTAACTTTTTTCATCCTAACTTGACTAAAAATTATAAAATTACAAAATTTAATGAAATTGGTGAAGGAAAATTTGATTTAAGATCAAAAGCGCAAGTTTATAATAATCTCAAAACTCAAAATTATACAATTACTTTACCTCCATCAAATTTTCTTAACGATAAACTTGTGAATGAATCAGACATTTTTCCTTTATCGGGAATATCAAATAAAAAAACTTTATTTTGTAATGAGAATGGTTATTTTGCAGAATATTTTAGTGATAAATATGGTTTTAATAATCCAAGAGAAGAATGGAAAAAGGAAAATCAAATATTATTGATTGGTGATTCTTTTGTTCACGGTGCCTGCGTACAAGAAGGTAAAGATATAGCCTCTAACTTGAGAAAGTTTACTGAAAATGGTGTTTTAAATTTAGGTTATTCTGGAAATTCAACTTTGATTCAGTTAGCAACTATAAAAGAATATTTTAATGAAAATTCTTCAAAAGTTATTTTATTTTTTTTTGAAAACGATATAGAGGAACTTTCTTACGAAATGAAAAATAAAACTTTAATTAAATATTTTAATGATAAAAATTTTTCACAAAATTTAAAAAATAAACAATTTTTAATTGATAATAAAAATAAACAAAAAATTAAATTAAATTTTAAAAAGGAAAAAAATAATATTTATAATTTAATAAAATTAGAAAAAGTTAGAAGTATAATTAATAGTTTTTTATTTAAAGATAGAATTAATTTGAAAATGATAAAGCAATTTGAATTAATCTTAAAAGAACTGCAAGAATTTATTATTACAAACAAGGCTCAATTATATGTAGTTTATTTAGATGGGTATTATGAAAACAAAGCTCTTAAAAGAAAAATTAAAAATATTGCTAATGAAATAAATTTAAAATTTATAGATTTTAAAGAAGAAATAAATAACAAAGATTTAAATTTTGTAGAAATATTTCCCTTCAAATTACCTGGGCATTATAATGAAAATGGTTATAAGATCTTGTCAGAAATAATAAATGAGAAAATAAATCTAAATTAAATGTGTGGTATATTTCTAGTTTATTCTAAAAAAAAAAAAAAATTAGATATAAGTAGATGTAAATTAGCTACTAAAGATCTATTTAATAGAGGGCCAGATTATTTTAAATACAATGTATTTAAAAATGGAAGTCTTTATATTTCCAATACTATATTATCTATCACTGGAAAACCTCATTTAGGTAAATATTTAATAAGTTCAAAAAAAAGAAATTATTATATAAGCTTTAATGGTCAAATATATAATTATTTATCTTTAAAGAAAAAATATTTAAATAATTTTTTAAAACAAAAAAAAAATATTACTGATACTGAAATTTTAATTAATTTATACGAAAAAAAGCAGCATAAAATTATTCCCAAGCTATTAAATGGGATGTATGCATATATAGTTTTTGACACAGCTAAAGATAAGTTACAAATTGTTAATGATACACAAGGAGAAAAAAACCTATATTATTATGATAATGACGATTTTTTAATAGTATCTTCAACAATAAGATCAATTAAAAATTATTTAAATCTAAAGGATTTAAATAAAGAAGTTATTAAAAATTATTTTTTTACTCGTCATTTCATGCCACTTGAGAATACTTGCTATAAAAATTTAAAATTATTTAAGAGTGGGACAATAAATTTTTTTGATTTAAAAAAGTTCAATTCAAAATCATATGTCTATGATGATCCTATAAATTGGATTTCAAAAAAAAAATATAACTATTATAAAAATTTAGGTGAAGAAAAATTAATAAATCTAATAGATAAAGAATTAAATAATCAGGCTAAAATAATGATACCAAAAAAACAATTTTCTTGCATTGTATCGGGAGGCATTGACTCTACTCTTCAAGCAAAAATTTTATCAAAATATAAAAAAGCGAATTTTTATTCTGTTATTGATCATGGAAAAAAAAAAGATCATATTATGGAGTATATTAATAAGTTTAATAAATATTTTCCAAAAAATATTAATAAAATTAAACTTAATAGCAAAAAATATGTAAAATTATTTAAAAATTGTTATAACTTAATATCTAGTCCCCTTCAAACTCATGATCTACCTGGACGTTTACATTTAGCAAATTTTTTTAAGAAAAAAAAAACATATGTTTTTTTTTCAGCAGATGGTTGTGATGAATTACTTGGTGGACAGCAATTATATGAAAAAGTTTTTAAAAAAAAATTTAATTTTAAAAAAAATAATTCACCTTATAGTTCATTAAATATTATCAAAAATTTTAAACCTTCATCAACAATTAAAAGCAATCTTGAAAAAAACTGGATAAAATTATTAGACAAGTATTCTTTTATTAAAAATAAAAAGGAGAGAAATATCCAGTCATCTTTGTATATGGACTATTTTTTTCAATCTATTAGTGTAGCTAACAGATCTAACGATCTTATTTGTTGCTCGAGATCATTAGAACCAAGAAATTTATTTATATCAAAAAATCTTATAAAAATATTTATTAATTTACCTTTGGTTTATAAAATAAATTATAAGATTAAAGATAAAAGATTTAGACAAAAATATATTTTAAAAAAAATATTTATAAGATATTTCTGTGATGATTTAATTTTTGAAAAAGCTGGATTTTCAGGTTTTCCTTCAAAAGTTAATTATATAAAAAATAAATTTTCTAACATTAATAAATTAATTGATTTTAAAAATTTACATAGCTTGAGATATAAAAATTATTATGACAAAGTAAACAATAAAAGAGATATTGAGTGGAAAAAGAAAAATTTAGAAAATTTTCTAAAGTTGAGCGTTTGATATTGATATAATATTTGTATAAGAATAATAGTTTTTATGGATGAAATATTTGTTATTGCTGAAATTGGACACAATCATCAAGGAAGTATTCATATTGCAAAAAAATTAATTTCAGAAGCTAAATTAGCAGGTGCAAATGCTGTAAAATTTCAAAAAAGAGATAATAAAAATTTATATACAAAAGAATTTTATAATAGCAATTATGATAATCCAAATAGTTTTGGAAAAACTTATGGATTACATCGCGAGGCTTTGGAGCTAAATAAGGCTCAATATATTGAGCTTATAAAATTTTCAAAAAAAATAGGAATTGAATTATTTGCAACTCCATTTGACTTTAATAGTGTCGATTTTTTAGATGAATTAAAAGTTCCTTATTACAAAATTGCTTCAGCTGACTTAACCAATATTCCTTTACAAAAATATATAGCTAAAAAAAATAAGCCAGTTTTTTTAAGTACAGGAGGTGGTAATATTAATGATGTAAATAGAGCAGTAAAAAATATATTGACATTTAATAGGAAGCTTTCTGTATTACATTGTACAGCATCTTATCCAGCAAAAATTCAAGATATGAACTTAAATGTAATAGAACAATATAAAAAAAAATTTCCAAAATTAAGAATTGGTCTCTCCGATCACGAAAATGGAATAGACGCAAGCACAATTGCTTATATGTTAGGAGCTAGAGTTTTTGAAAAACATTTTACCTTAAATAGAGCAAATAAAGGAACTGACAACTCTTTTTCTCTAGAACCTCAAGGATTAGCAAAAATGATAAGAAATTTAAAAAGGGTTAAAATTTTATTAGGTGACAAAAATAAAAAAGTTTTAAAAAACGAACTTGAGCCTTTATTTAAAATGAAAAAATCTATTGTAATTAAGGAAAAACTAAAAAAAGGAAGTATAATAAATAAAAAACATGTAACATTTAAGTCTCCCGGAAAAGGTTTAGATCCATATTTGGTTAAAAAATTTATCGGAAAAAAAATTAACTGTGATTTAAATAAAGATGATTATTTATTTTTACGACATATAAAAAATGAAAAAAAAAATTAACAAACCCATTTTTCCTAAAAAAAAAAGTTTAGGTAAAAGGAACTGGGGAGAGGAAAAACTTTTAGTTCTGATTTCTAAAGTTTTATCTTTAAAATTACTTAAAATTAAACGAGGAAAAAAAGGTGGTTTACAATATCATCATAAAAAAAATGAATGTGGTTATCTTGTAAGTGGTAAGTTAAAAATAACTTACGATAATGGTTATGGTAAATTAAAATCAAAAATATTAAAAAACGGAGAATCATTTCATTTTCCTCCTGGTGCTATCCACCAAGAAAAAGCTTTGACAAATTGTACTATAATTGAAGCTTCAACTCCTCATTTCAATGATAGAGTGAGAGCAGAAAAAAGATATGGAATTAAACTTATAGAGGGTTTGCCTTCTACAAAAAAAAGTGAAGTCATTACAAAATAAAAAAATTAGAAAAATTGCTTTGATACCAGCACGATCTGGGTCAGTTAGAATAAAAGATAAAAATATAGTAAAATTTAATGGAAAGCCTTTAATATATTATACAATAAAATTGGCTAAAAACTCTAAATTATTTGATGATATATTTGTAGTCACTGATAAAGAAAAATATAAAAAAATTAGTGAGAAATATGGTGCTACAGTTCCATCTTTAAGACCGAAAAATACTGCTGGAAAATATTCCCCAGATATTTCTTGGGTTAAATGGATATTAAAAAAAACAAATTATACTAATTTAAATACAGACATTTTTTTTATCTTAAGACCAACTAGCCCATTTAGGAAAGTTAGAACATTAAAAAATGCATGGAAGCTATTCAATAAATCTAAAACCGACTCTCTTAGAGCCGTTCAAAAATGTAAAGAACATCCTGGAAAGATGTGGAAATTAAAAAAAAATTTTATTCAACCTTTAATAAAAAAAAAATTAAATGGTTCATTTTGGCATAGTAATCAAACACTCGCACTTCCAAAATACTATATACAAAATGCAAGTTTAGAAATTTCTTGGGTTAAGAATCCACTTAGTAAAAATTCAATATCAGGCACAAAGATAAAACCATTTTTCAGTAGCGAATATGAAGGATTTGATATAAATACACCAGAAGACTTAAAAAAAGCTTTAGAGATATCAAAAAAAGTAAATTTTAAATTTTAAATTTAATTTTGTAATGAAAAAAATATTAATTTTTGAAACTTTTCCTGTATCTCCTCATTTTGAAACTTCAATTGAAATAGCCTTAAAAAATATCAAAGAAGGTAATAAAGTTTATTTTTTTTGGGGAGGATATAATTTACCTTGGTCAGATTGGAAATTACCTAATTATAAAAAACTTTTGTTTTTTTCTTATAAATATAAAGTTGATAAAGCAACAGAATATTTAAAAAAAAATTCAGTAATCATTGTTGATAAAATAAATTTTGATAAAAAAATATCAAATTACATTGAAAGATTATCAAAAAAAATAACTTTTAAAAATTTAAAAAATATTAAATATAAAAATTGTTCTATGGGTTTAGCTGTTTATTCATCTTTGTTGTCTAAATATCATTCAAACAACTCAAAAGTTTTTAAAAATAATTTTAAATCAGCTTTTCGTTCAGGTTGTATTGTTTATGAAAGAGCAAATAAAGTAATAAACCAAGTAAAACCAAATATAATTTACACATTTAATAGTAGATTTGTAATTTCAAGACCAATATTAGAGGTAGCTAAAAGGAAAAAAATTAAAGTATATCGTCATGAAAGAGGTAGTTCGTTAGATAAATATGAGATTTTTAAAAACGACATATTTGATGAAAAATATATCTATAATTTAATAAACAATCATTGGAAAAAAGAAAAAAATGAAAAAAAAAAGAAAAGAATAGCCTTAAATTATCTCAAATATATAGAAACTAATAAATATTATAAAAAATTAGGATTTAATTATGACAGTTTCAATCAGAATATTTTAAATTTGGATCATAAAAAAAAAAATATACTTTTTATTTGTACAACTGATTACGAACACCAAGCAATATCTTTAGATTATAAAAGATTTTATATTAATAAAGAGTGGTCAAAGCAAATAAATGCAATTAAATCTTTAATAGATTTAATAAAGAAGAAAAAAAATTTTTTTTTAATTATTAAGGCTCATCCAAATTTTAAACAAGATAAAAAATTAGAAGAAAAATTTAATAGTTTACAGGCTGAAAATGTTATTTATTTATCTGCCAGTTCCAAAATAAATACTTATGATTTGATAAAAAAAAGTAATATTATTTGTTCTTTTGGCTCAAGTTTAGAATTATTTTCTTCATTTTACAAAAAAAAAACTATTTCATTTTTCAAAACATTGTGGCTTAAATTTAATATAGTTGATTATCCAAAAAATAATTCAGATTTAAAAAAAAAAATATTTTCCGAAAATAAATTGATTAATAATAAAAAAAAAATAAAAAACGTATTTAAAATTATATATTATATGAATACTTTTGGAAAAAAATATAAATATTTTTTGCCCTTGGGACACTCTAGAGGTTTGTTTAAAAAAACAAAAATTAATCATTATGGTCCAATATTTAATAATATTTTTAATTTAGAGAAACTTCTTAAAATTAGGTTTTATAAATAAATGAAAAAAAATTGTTTAGTTTTTATTCCTACTGGACTAAATTCACCTGAAGTTGAAGTTTTATCTGCTTCTGCACAAAAATTAATTAATGAAGGTAGTAATGTAACAATATTAGTTTGTAAGGGAGGAAAAAACTATCATTGTGCTAAAAATGTTTTTTCAATAAATTCAATATGTTCCCTTTGTATAAAACGTAGAACAAAAATTATAAATAATATAAAAGGTAATTTTAAATTAGTTGAAACTCCAGAAATACCTAATCCTAAAAAATTAAAAATATTTAAAAATTTTATGAAATTAAAAAAACATAAAATAAATAATATTGACAGCGGTTTAGCTGCCTACTCAAGTTATCTAGATAAATCTCGAGATAAAGACTTACATGGATTCTTTGCAAAATGGACCATATCAAGGTTAGTCTATACAACAGATTTTTTAACTAACTTTTACGATATATTTTTAAAAAAAAATAAATTTAATCTTCAGGTCACATTTAATGGCAGAATGAATTTGTATCGACCACTATTTAGATTAGGAGCAAAATATAAAGTTGAACTTAAGAATTTAGAAACACTACATGATGGAAAAAAACTTGTTGTCCATAATTTAAAAGATGCATTAATAAATGATTATGATCAAATGCCCAAACTTATGAATGAACATTGGGAAAAAAATAAAAGAAAGCAGAATTCTAGAAAATTTTTTGCAGATAAATTTTATAATAATGTAAAAAAATTTAATACTCAAATGGAAAATCCTAAATCATTTTTAAGTTCACAAAAGAAAAATTTTCTTCCTAAAAATTGGGATTTTAATAAGTTTAATATTTGTTATTATGTAAGTTCTGAAGATGAATATGAGTCAATAGTTAAAAAAAAAAATGACTCGATATTTAAAAATCAGTTTGAAAGCATTATTGAAATATCAAAAATTGTAAAAAATATAAAAAATATTAATTTTTATATAAGAATGCATCCAAATCTTGAAAAAATTAAATGGTCATATGTCTCTGATATATTGAAAATAAAAGGAATGTATCAAAACTCATTTATTATTGACTCTAATTCACCAGTTTCAACTCATGCATTAATGAAAGAAGTCAATCTAGTTATTGGTTTAAGATCAAGAACATTGTTGGAAGCAACTTATATTAATAAACCTACAATTATAGTTGGAAGATCTTATTGGGATACTTTGGGCCCATTTATAAAAATTAAGAACAAGATTCAATTAAGTAATTTAATTCTTTCAAAAAAAGTTAAATGTTATGGCAATTTAGCAGCAAGTAAGTATGCTTATTTTTGGCTTACGCATGGGAAATCAATTAATTATGTTTCTGGAAAGTATTTTTGGAGTCATGATAAAAAAATTGTAAAACCAAAATACAAATTTAATAAAAAATCAGTAGAATTTTCAAAAGTTGAATTATTTTTATATTATTTAAGTAAATCTGTTGAAAAATTTTTAATAAATTTAAATTACTATTTGTCAAAAAAATAATTTTAATAATGAAAAAAAATAATTTGATATTTTTAACTAATACCATGACAAAATATCAATATGATTTTTTTGATAGACTTAATAATTATTTAAATTTTAAAGTAATAGTATTAAATAAATATAAATATGAAAATTATAATTTTAATTTTCCTAAAAAAAAATATACAATTTTTTTAAATAATAACATTAAAAATAAAAAAAATATTAAAAAAATTATTTCAAATTTTCAACCAAAAAAAATAATATTTTGTGGATATAGAATAAAATATTCTTTTTTTATAAGAAAAATTATTGATACAAAAAATACAAAAATTTACTATTGGCTTGAACGAATAAATAAAAAAAGCAAGTCTAAGCTATTAATAATTTCTATTTTACTAAAAAAAATTTTAGAAAAAGCTGATGGTGTATTTGCAATTGGCAATGAAGCTAAAAGTTTTTATAAAAAATTTAACAAAAATGTTATTAATCTTCCGTATTCAATTAAAATAATTAAAAAAGTAAAAAAAAAAAATATAAATCAAATTAATTTTCTTTTTGTTGGGCAACTTATTAAACGTAAAGGAGTAGATATTTTATTAAAAACATTAGAAAATTTTAAATTAGCAAAAGATCAAAATTTTACTATTACAATTGTAGGTAATGGAAATTATAAAGATAAAATTATTAAATTATCGAAAATTTTACCTAATTTAAAATATTATAAATTTATGAAAAGTAGTAAACTTTATTCCTTATATAAAAAATCACATGTTTTAATTTTTCCATCAATTTTTGATGGTTGGGGAGTTGTACCTTTAGAGGCTATGGTAAATAATATGTTTGTAATAACAAGTCGCAATTGTGGAGTTACAGAAATCATTAAAAAATCACAAAATATAATATTACCGATTGTTAATATAAAAAATATTAATAAATCTATCAAATTTTGTTTGCAAAATATTAATAAAGTTTTAATTCAGGGTTCTAATAATTATTTGTTGATTAAAAATTCTTTATGTAATTTAGATATATCAATCAATGTAATTAAAAAAGAATTACAATAATTATTTTATTGTGATTTAAAGTAAAATTGATGAGAAAAGAAAATTTACGAGTCGGAATTATTGGTTTAGGGCATGTTGGTTTTAACTTATTTGAAGCTATAAATAAGTTCAATAAATATGTTTATGGATATGATATATCTAAAAAAAAAAATCTCTGAATTAAACAAATTTAATAAAAAATTTAAAAAAAGAATTTCCAATAACCAAAACATTTTAAAAAATTGTAATTTTTTTATTGTGTGTGTTCCTACTCCTGTTTTATCTAATAAAAAGCCAGATTTAAGTTATTTAGTAAAAGCATGCAAAAATTTAACGAAAATATTAAAAAAAAATGATTATGTAGTTTTTGAATCAACTGTGTTTCCAGGAGTTACAGAAAAAGTTTGTATACCTAATTTAATAAATAAATATGAAAATAAAAAAAATTTTTTTGTTGGATATGCTCCAGAAAGATATTCACCAGGTGAAAACAAAAAAATAAATCATATTAGTAAAATTGTATCAGGAGAAAATAAAAAAGTAGCAAATAAAATTAAAATGTTTTATTCAAAATTTATTAAAAATGTTTATGTATCAAAATCAATAGAGGAAGCAGAAATGATAAAAAATTTTGAAAATTGCCAAAGGGATCATAACATTGCATTAGTTAATGAACTATCTATACTGTGTGATAAATCTAATTTAAATGTTAATTCAATTTTAAAAGGTTGCTTAACAAAATGGAATTTTAATGACTATAAACCAGGATTAGTTGGGGGACATTGTATAAGCGTTGATCCTTATTATTTAATTAATTTTTCTAAATCAAAAAATTTTACTTATTCATCTTTAGAAAATTCTAGAAAAATAAATAATAATTTTATAAATCATACAAAAAAAAGAATATTAAGTTTTTTTAAAAAAAAAAAATTAAATTATAAATCAAAAATATTATATGTGGGAATTACATATAAAAAAAATGTAGAAGATGTTAGAAATTCAGGTGCACAAAAAATTTTTAGTGAACTTAAAAAAAAATATTATAATTTAGATTTACTTGATACTAAATTGAAAAAAAAAAATAAACACAAATTAAATAAATATGAGGCTTTTATATTATTAGTTTTGCATGATGATATTAAAAAATCTAAAAAAATTATGAAATACTTAAAAAATTCTAAAAAATGTTTTGATGTGTTTTCATTGCTAAATTAAAATTATGAAAAGAAAATATTTAGTTACTGGAGGTGCTGGATTTATTGGAAGTCATTTATCTGAATCTTTGTCCAGTAAAGGAAAAGTTATTGTAATTGATAATTTATTTCAGGGAAATAAATTAAAATTAAATAAAAATATAAAATTAGTAATTGGAGACGTTAGAGATAAAAAATTAATGAAAAAATACTCTAAAGGATGTTCATCAATATTTCATTTAGCTGCAATTATTGGGGTTGATGTTGTTTCTAAAAATAAAGTAGAAAACATGAATGTTGAATTTGAAGGTTTGAAAAATGTATGTGAGGCTGCAAAAAAAAATAATATTAAAAAAATTATATATGCTTCAAGTAGTGGCGTTTATGGCAAATTAAACTATTCAAAAAAAGTTAAAGAGGATGCAATAATAGTTCCATCATCAGGATATGCAATGGCCAAAAGAGCTAGTGAAATTTATCTTAAAAATTTTCAAAAAGAGGAAAATATAAGTTGTGCATCTTTAAGATTATTTAATGTTTATGGTAAAAGACAAGACAACAGAATGGTAATACCTCGATTTGTTAGTCAGGCAAAAAAAAATATAGACATAACAATATATGGTAATGGAAAACAAACAAGAGATTTTACTCACATAGATGATTGTATAAAAACTTTTGAGCTAGTCGAAAAAAAAATTAAAGGTTATGAAATTTTTAATTCATCTAAAGGTGATGATACTAAAATTATAAATTTAGCAAAAATCATAAAAAGATTATATAAATCTAAATCTAAAATAAAGTTAATTAGAGTTCCGAATAATTTAAGTGAGTTTCAAGTAAAAAAAAGATGTGGTAATTCAAATAAACTTTTAAGTTATATTAATTTTAAACCTACTAAAAGTTTAATCGAAGGATTAAAACAGACCTATTTTTAATTTTTTTTCAAAATTTAAATTTTTATCAATTATTTTTTTAATCGTATAGCGAGCTTTTTTGATAATTTCATTTTTAGCTGTATTATTAATAGCCATAGAATGATTCAAAGCTTTTAAAAAAGAGTTTTGATTTAAATTAAATTCAAATCCATTCTTTTTATTTTTTATAATTTTAGAGTGGTTACTTGGCTTGCTAACTAAACAGACTCTTTCCATACTCATAGCTTCTACTAAAGAAATAGATAAACCTTCACTAATCGAAGGCAGAATATAAAGATCAGTTTTATTTAAAATTTTTTTAATGAATTTACTTTTTTTATTTTGATGAATTTTTATTTTATTTGGTGTTGATTTGTTACTATTTTTAATAAGTAATTGTAATTTTTTATTGTATGATTTTTGAGTTGTTAGATTTTTGCCAATTATATTAAGATTAAATTTTTTTTTTGATTTTAATAAAAAATTTATTAATTGATAATGATTTTTTGTTTTATTTATGTTTCCAACACATGTTATTTCTAATTTATTTTTTTGCTGTATGTTTGAATTATTTTTTTTCCAATAATTGTAATTTATTGAAGGAAAATAAACACTATAATTTTTTATTTTTAATTTTTTTCCTAAACTATCTGAAATACAAATAACTTTAATATTTGAATAAAGTAATAAAATTTTAAAAAAAAAATAGAAAATGGTATTTGGTTGCTCTAAAATATACCAAATTATTTTTTTTTTAAGTAAAATTCCAAATATTATTGGTATTATGTTTAGAATACTATAAACAAAAAAAGTCTTATATTTGAGAAAAAATTTTTTATTCTTTTGTAAGATAAATAAATTAAAAATTACATCAATTAAAAAAAAAATTTTAATTTTTTTTTTTTAAATTGAAAAATTTAAATTTTCTATTTTTTTTGTCAAAAAAAATAGTTTTATGATTTTTAAAAATATTTTTATCAAGGTGGTTATTTATCATTTGAGGACCACCGTATCTGCTATCTATCAAAAAACTAATAATCATCTTATTTTTTCAATACAGAAATCATTTATATACAGGGAATCCATATCTGTTCTTAAAAGACAATTTATTGCCTCCTCTGGTTTTCTTACAATTGGCTCATTTTCATTAAAAGAGGTATTTAATAACATTGGAATTTTTGTTTTTATATAAAATTTACTAATTAAATTGTGAAATTTGTTGTTATTTTCTTTTTTTACTGTCTGTACTCTTGAACTTCCATCAACATGTACTACTGCTGGAATTAAATTAATTTTATTTGTCTTAACACTCATTACACTTGACATATATAAATTATCAAAATTTTCTTCGAACCATTCATGTTGATATTCCTTAAGTACAGAGGGTGCAAAAGGTCTAAAATTTTCTCTTCTTTTAATTTTTTTATTAATAATATCTTTCATGTTTTTTTTTCTAGGATCTGCTAGTATAGATCTATTACCTAATGATCTAGGACCAAATTCCATTTTTCCCTGGAACCAACCAATTACAGAGTCATTTGTTAATTGATCAACAGCTTTTTCACATAATTCATCAAAATTATTAAATTTTTGAATTTTTAAATTATATTTATTCACATAATTTTTTAATAATTTTTCTATTTCTTGATTGTTAAAATCACTTCCCAGGTAAGGTGTTTGAATATTATTAATTTTGTTGCCATTTTGACAATATGTATATATTGCAGAACCTAGTGCACCTCCATTATCAGCAGGCGCAAATGGTATGAATATTTTATCAAAAAAAGTATTATTTAATAATAATTTGTTAGCAGATGAATTTAATGCACAACCACCAGCATATATTATATTTTTTGAAAAATTTATCTGTTTTAAATAATTTAATATTTTTTGAAAATATTCCTCAAATATTTTTTGTGTAGATGAGGCAATATTTTGATTATATTCTTCAGTTTTTTCGTTATCATTAAATTCATTTTTGATTAATTCTAGATATCTTTTTGATATAATTTGATCAATGTTAACACTTTCAGAAATATCATATTTAAAATTAAGTTTATGATGATTAAAATATTTTAAATCTAAATTAAATAGATCATTAGTATTTTTAAAAAGTTTAGATTTTATCTTATCTTTGAAAATTGGTCTTCCATAGGGTGCGAGACCCATTAACTTATATTCATCTCCATAATTATTAAACCCAATTAATTGAGTCATTCCTTGATAAAATAAACCAAGAGAGTGTGGAAAATTAATTCTTTTTTTTATCTTAATTTTATTATAATTACATTCTGCAATTACGAGAGAACAAAAATCTCCAGATCCATCAATAGATAATCCCACTGCTTTTTCAAATCCTGATGCATAAAAACTTGAGGATAAATGAGATAAATGATGTTCTATATTATTTATTTTTAAGTCATTATTAAGTTTATAATTTTTTTTTAATATTTGTTTTAAATTAAATTTATTTTTTAGCCTATTTAAAAATAGATTGTTAATTTTTTTCAATTCAAAATTTTTAAAAAAATGTAAAAACTTATTATATAAATTTTTTGAGGGATCTGAATTAATAGATATATTTGTAATTTCGCTAAAAGGTATATTTGCAATTTTAAGACATTCATTTATAGAATTAATTGGAAAATCCGAAGAATGTTTTTTTCTTGTAATTCTTTCCTCTTCAATAGCAGCTATAATTTTGTTATCTTTTATTAAACATGCAGACGTATCTGCGTGAAAAGCATTTAACCCCAAAACAATTTTCATTTTATATCAGAAATTTTTTAACTTTTTTATTTCATTTATTTTATTCAGCTTAATAACGTTAAAAGAGTTCTTAAAATATTTTAAATTTTTAAATATTTTATTATTAACCAATATTTTAACATTATTTTCTATACATTCTAAAATAAATATTGAAAAAATATTTTCTTCTGATGGCAGTGTAAAATGTGTTTTTTTTAATAGTGATTTGACCTTAATATTAGAAATATATCCATAATTTTTTATTTTTGGTAAATTTAAGTAATCACCAATAACTCTTACATCATAACCATAAAGTATTAATTTTTTGATTGTTTGAATTGGTATTAATTTTTTTTTGTTACTATGTTTTCTGTAGTAAATTAAAAAATCAATATTTTTTTTTACTAAATTTTTTTTAACACTTATAAAATTAAACACATAATTAAATTTTGACTTCTTTATTGTATTTACTGATAGATATTTTTTTAATAAATCAGTGGAAAATATAAAATGACCTCTGATATTTATTAATATTTCACTTATTTTGTAAAAAATTGGAAATAAATATTTTCTAACTATATTAAGATTATTATTTAAGTAATTTGATCCACCTGTTATTGGCCCCAATTTTGTTCTTGGAGGCAAGAAAGCAAATAATATAAAATTCCAAAGAGGTAAAAAGTTAATATAGTAAACTTCTTTTTTTTTTAAGAAATAAATCCAGCAATAAATTATTCCAATAAATGGAGATATATATTTATATTTTAGAATAAAATTATTTAGTGGAGTGATTTTATAAAATTTACAATTTATTTCTTTCTCTATGGAATTTATGAACATTCTTGCCAATCTACCTTCACCTGATTTACTACTATAGTCACAAGCCCAAAAAAATTTATTAGAATAAATACTCATTTTTTTTATTATTTTAAATAATGATTTTACATTTATAAAATGAAAAATAATTAATAATGTACATTTAATTGTAATGTTTGTATAAAAGTTATTAAATAATTTAAATTAACCTTTGAAAAAACCTTAAGATAAAACATTAATTCTATATAATGAAAAATATATTAGATTTATTTTTTATAATAAATAAAAGATATCCAAATTCTATATATTTATTTCTTTTTTTATTTATAAGTACTTCTATTTTAGAAACTATCGGTATAAGTTTGGTAATTCCAATTATAGCATTACTATTAGATGCAACTTTTTTAGAGACTGTACAAAATTCTAAATATGAAGCAGTTTTTCCAGATTTTATTTTTGAACTAAATAGAGCAGAAGCTATGATATTTTTTAGTGTTTTTATTGTAGTTATATATATTCTTAAAAGTATCTTTATATACTTTAGTATTTATAATATTTCACTTTTTGTTGGAAGGGTTAAAGCTCATTTAACCTATAAGTTAATGTTTAATTATCTTCATCAGAACTATTTATATTACACTAAAAAAAATTTTTCTGAAATTAATAACAATATTAATCAAAGAGTAAATGATGTTTGTGATGGAGTAGTTCAAGCAGCGCTTTACATTATAAGTGAAGTAACGATCATGTTAGGTATGTTTTTGTTGATTATCTTTTTCGATCAACTGAATGTTTTTTTCATAATTTTTATTTTTTTACTAATAGGTTATGGTTTCGCTAAATTACTTAATATTAAAGTTAGTAAATATGGTGTAGTTCGTCAAAAAGAGGTAGATGTAAAATTTGATATATTTGCAAGATTAATTTCTAATATCAGAGAAATATTATTAATAGGTAAATTTAAATTTGCATTTCAAAACTTTTACAATGCATTATACAAAGTCGCAACTCTTGATGCAAAAAGACAAGCTTTACAAAGATCACCTGGATTAGTTTTAGAAACAGTAGGTGTTTTAAGTTTGGTTATAATAGTTTTTTATTTAGAATATCTTAATTATTCTACTACAAAAATTATTGCTACTTGTACTTTTTTTGCAGCTATAGCCTATAGATCTATACCATCTTTACATAAAATAACTTTTTATAATATGTCTTATAGATATTATAAGCCGGGATTTTCAAAACTTTGGTCTGAAATTAGTTTAAAAGAAGAGGTAATTTATCATAATGAAAAAATTGATTTTAATGAATGTATTGAATTAAAAAACATAAATTTTAATTACAACAATAAAGATAATGATAATGATAAAAAAGTTATCAATAATCTTAATCTTAAAATTCCAAAAAATAAAAAAGTGGGTATTTATGGAAAGAGTGGATCTGGAAAGACAACTCTTTTAGATATCATCTCTGGTCTTATAAAGCCAAGTAGTGGTGAATTATTGATTGATAATAATAAGATAGACAATCAATATTTGTTAAGGAAATTACAAAACAATATTTCTTATACTTCGCAAAGAACAACGATATTGAATGATAGTTTTATTGGAAATATATGTTTTGGAGTTGAAAAAGAATTAATAGATAAAAAATTATGCGATTACGCAATCAAATTTTCCAAATTAGAGGAATTAGAAAAAGAATTTAATAAAAGTAATATTTTTCTAAATGACACAATAAAAAACTTATCTGGAGGACAAATACAAAGAATAGGAATTGCAAGAGCATTGTACAGAGATAATGATATACTTATATTTGATGAAGCAACAAATTCATTAGATGAAAAAACTGCATATGAAATACTAAATAATATTATGAATATTAATAACAAAACTATTATAATTGTTTCTCATAATTTAGATAACCTTAAAGATTGTGATTATGTGTATGAATTTAAAAATGGAAATCTTAATTTAGAAAAAAAATAATTTATTATTCTATAAAAACGATTTTAATAATTTAAAATTAATTTTCTTTTTTGGTGTTTTATTTTCAATAATAAATAAACTTAAAATTACTATTAAAAAATCAATACTAAATACTCCAAAACTATTTTCAAAAAGAGACCTTATCATAAAAAAAACTGTGTATACTATACTTGCTACAACAAAAATATTTTCCTTATTTATTGAAAATTTATTTAAAAAGATTTTATTAATTAAAAAATAATTTAATACTATATAGGCAGTGTAAATATAAATAAGAATTAATATTGTTAGAGAAAAATACCCACCTGATAATAAACCATAAATCATTGTATTTGATACGTTGTTTCCATAAATATTTGATTGATCAATCAGCACTCTATCTCCTTGTGGTCCATATCCAAAAAAACGATTTTTTTCATAACGTTCAAGAGCATTTTTCCATAAAGTAAATCTACCACTAGTACCAGCCTCAATTTCAAAAATCCTTGGTAGCATATTTTTATCTTTTGATATGCTTTCATTTATTTTATTTGTTTCTATTGATTCTTCTATTTCTAATACATTATTTTTAGCAATATTTATTATTATATTACTCACCACAATAGAAAAAAAAGTTATAGAAATTATTATTAAAAATTTTTTAAATTGATTAAAGTTGTTTAAGAAAATAATAAAAAAAATAGAAGTTATGTAATAA
>MDSW01196213.1_pt1 | contig 42421 bp, 43 predicted proteins | sample 811171 | NCBI WGS metagenome assembly MDSW01 (sample SAMN05326641, study PRJNA326480) | marine metagenome | isolation source: seawater | place: Atlantic Ocean: North West | collected 2012
ACGGCTTTATAGCCGGCCAGATTTGCTTGTGAGGACAGAATATCCATAGATTGTGCTCTAGTAATTCTTGGTAACAACTCCAATGAAAAACAATTTATTTTTTTTGAATTTAAAGCTTTTATTTTTTCTTTATTAGAAAAGGAATCCAATGATCCAACTAAAGTTTGATTTTCTTTCAAAAGTGAAAGCTTTTTCTCCTCAAGCATTCCTAATTGAATAATTATATCTGCTTTATTAATTATTTTTTCATCACTATCTAAAAAATTTACTCCATGATTTTTATATTCATCATCATCAAAACCTAGGTGAGAACCATAATTAATAGGTAAAAATAAATCTAAACCTAAATCAATATATTTTTTTGTAATTTCTGGTGTAACAGCTAGTCTTTTTTCTTTTTCTTTATTTTCTGAAAGCGAAGCTATAATCATCAGTTACTATAAAAGAAAAATTGCCATTAGAACAAGAATCAAAATTACCGCAACTGTTCCCCATAAAACAAATTTTGTAAAATTATTCCAAGTTTTTTTATGGCTTTCATTATCCATAAATTATTTTTGTCTTGCTTTAAACTTTGGGTTGTTCTTGTTAATTATATAGATTCTTCCTCTTCTTCTAACTAACTTAGAGTTAAGATCTCTTTTTTTTATTGATTTTAATGAGCTTTTAATTTTCATAAATTTTTGTAATGCTGGCAACGACCTACTCTTCCATATCTTAAGACAAAGTACCATCGGCGCAGAAAGGCTTGACTGCCGAGTTCGAAATGGGATCGGGTATAACACTTTCGCAATAGTTACCAGCAAGCATTAACTACACAGAAAACTGGAAAATGTAAATATTAATATTAATTTATTTATTTTTTTTTATCTTAATAAACATAAATAATCCAAGAAAATTGTTAAATGGATATAAAATAAATTCAATAAATTTGATAATTTTTAAAAATAACTGATTATTAAAAACTGGCTCGTAGCTAAAACCTCCAGAAAGAACATAGTGGATAGGTTTGAATTTATGTTTCTTGATTAAACTGAAACCCGGAAATTTTTCCTTGAAAATTTTTAAATCTCTTTCAAAAATTATATAAGGTATAGCTTGATTAGCGTTTGATAATCTTCCCCCATTTTTCTTTAAATGCCATCCACCATTCTCATCAAAATCCTCATGATGAAAATTCCTATAAATAATTCTTGAAAACCATGTATTTGCTGGTTCTATTAGTAATATTTGTCCGTCATATTTTAATACTCGATGACATTCTTCCAAAAATTTTTCTGAATTAGTTATATGGTGTATTACATTTAATAAAATAATCACATCTAAACTTTTATCCCCAAAAGGTAAACGTTCTGCATTAATTGTTAAGTCTACACCTTCTAATTCGATTATTTCTGAGGTGATCACATTGGGTATAAATTTTTTGATAAATCCTGCGCCACTACCTATTTCAAGAATTTTTAATTGATCATAATTTTCTATTTCTCTCTTAAAAATTTGATAACAATCTTTGTAAAAACTTTTTAATATTAAGTTTTTATTTAAAATTTCTTTATTTGTCTCATTTGTGGCGGGAGAGTCTAATTCATCATGATTTTTCTTTTTTGAAAATACAAATTTTTTTATAAAATTTAAAGCTGACCTTAACATCTAATTATAATATATTATAAATTCTGTAAAAAAAATATATGTTTATATCTATCATTGGACCTAAAGGATTAATTGGCAAACAACTTGTAAAAAATTTTAATAAAAAAGGAATTAAAATTTTAAAAGTAGGTAAAAATTTTAGATTTAGTAAAATAGAGAAAAAATATAAAATAATAATACATGCAGCTAATTCAGGAAAAAAATTTGAGGCAAAAAAAAATCCAAAATTAGATTATGAAAATTCAGTTAAGCTTACAAATAAGATAGCTAAAACATTTAAAGATAGGAAAGTAATATTAATTAGTACAATTTCATGTAGAACTGAAAATAATATATATTCAAAAAATAGGAAATTATGTGAAAAAATAATCTTAAAATCTTCAAAAAAAAATATTATTTTTAGACTACCTTTAATTTTAAATACTAAATTCCAAAGAGGAATTTTATATGATCTATTAAAAAATAAAAAAATCTATTCAAACAGAAATTCAATTGTTAATCCTGTCACGATTGATCAAATTTGTTACTATATTTTCAAAAATTTAAATTCAAAAAAAAAAATTCACGAAATTGGAAGTTATGAGAATATAAAATTATTTGAATTAGCTAAAATCATAAATTCAAAAAGCAAGTTTATAAAGCGTGAAACTAACTTGCTTGCTAAGCCATCTTTAAAAATATTTTCTTTAAAAAATATAATTAATGAACTTATCAATCACAAAAAAAACGGTTAAATTCCGACCCCTTTGTATGAAATCTTATCCGTATTTATGTTTTTTATATTAAAATTATTCCATATATCATAAATAACAGAATTTTTTTTCATTTTATTAGATATTTTATTGATATTTAAATTTTTAATATATTTATTGTTACCGTGCACTATACATAAATCAAATTTAATAAAACAGTCATCAACTCTTTTTAGTGGTAAGCAATTCAACTTTTTTATCTCATTATTATCAACAAATTTATCATAAACATAAATTTTTATTTTAGGAAATTTTTTTTTTACCCTGTTTATAATGGTAATGGCAGTAGAGTTTCTGGTATCATTAGTATCTGGTTTTCCTTTAAATGTTATACCTAGTAAAGAAATTTTGCTAATACTGTTCTTCTTTAATTGTATTTCTCTTAATATTTTTTTTATAAATAAATTAACAAAACTTTCATTGGTATCTCTTGAGTAAATTCTAGTTTTAAAATTATTTTTTTTAATACTATTCATTAAAATGTATGGATCTTTGCTTAGACAAGGTCCACCCACTGGTCCTGGAAAAGGTATATTATTTCTTTTAAATTCATAATTAGCTTTCTGAATTAAATTTTTAGCATTTATTCCTAATTTATCACAAATAATTGATATTTCGTTTGCAAAAGCAAATTTTGTGTCTCTGTGATAATTATCCATTAATTTTACAAATTCAGGTTCTTTAAAAGAATTAAAATTAATAATTTTTTTTGTTAATTTTGAAAAAAATAAGTTAGCTTTAAGTTTGGAAATTTTATCTTTGGTACCTATCAGCTGAGGAAGCTTCATTATTTCTTTAACTGCATTACCTTCTATTGTTCGCTCAGGGCAATAAGCAAAAGAACAAAAATTTTTTTTAAAAAATTTTTTTTTGATTAATTCCATCGTTCCAACTTTTACTGATGACCTAACAATCAATAAAGAGTTTCTATTCAAGTTTTTTTTTATCTGTTTTATTGATTTAAACAAGATTGAATTGTTTATTTCTTTGCTTTGATTTAAAGGTGTACCAACACAAATAATAACAAAATCAAATTTCTCTTTATCTTTGAGTTTTGTTATAAAATTTAATCTATTTGAGTTTTTTAGTCTAAAATATTTTTTAAGGTTTATTTCATAAGTGGGATAAGAGTATTTTTTAAAATTATTGATCAAAATTTTTGATTTATCTAAACCTACAATGTAAGAATTTTTAAATTTAGATTGTATAGCCGCAAATAAAGTTGTACCAACATATCCTAAGCCAACTATAAGTATTTTCATAAAGTTAAAAAAAACTTATTTGTAATATACTATTATATGAAAAAAAAATACAAAATTTACGAACTTTCAAAAAAAAAATACGAGTCGTACCTTGTAATAAATGTTTATAATGAGGGTAGTTTATTACACAAGTTTTTAAAAAAAATACCTTTAAAAAGAAATTTTGGGGTTATTGTTTCTGACAGCCCAAGCACTGACGGTTCGACAGAAAAAGATAAATTAAAAAAACTTGGAGTTGATATATTATTAAGAATGAATGTGAGGAGTGATCATTCTATAACTTTAATGAATACAATGAGTTATTTGGTTAAATTTAAGAATTTAAAAGGTATAGTTATTAGTGATGGTAATGGTAAGGATCACCCAAAATTTGTAAGTAAATTTTTAGAGAAGATTGACCAAGGATATCATTTTGTTCAAGGATCAAGATATTTGAAAAAAAATATGGAAAGAAATACTCCTATATTAAGAAAATTATTGATTAAAATAGTTCATGCACCCTTAACATCATTATCGTGTAGATACAGATTTACTGATACAACAAATGGCTTTAGATCTTTTAGTTATAAGTTTTTAAAATTAAATTATGTTAAATTAAAAAGACAAAAGTTAGTTTACTATGAGTTTTATTTCTATATATGCTTTCTTGCTTCAAGGTCAGGTTTTAAGGTATGTGAAATACCAGTAACAAGATTTTATTCTAAAAATAAAGTAAACACTAAAATCCAAACATTTTACCAATATTGGCAGATGTTAAAACCTCCTTTATTTCAATTTCTAGGTTTAAAATATAAGTTATAAAACAAATAAATTATATTAATTTTTTTTGAACCCTGAAAGTATCTTTTTCGTAATCCTTTCCACCTCTTAATCCTTTACTTAATACAAGCATTTCGGTCTTTTCTATAAATTTATAAGCGTGAATTTCATTTGGTTTGGTTATTAGATAATCAAATTTTTTTAATTTTATTTTTTTAATTTTTTTTTGTTTTAACTTTTTTGAAAAGTAAAAACATGAGCCATTTAAAATAAAAGAAATTTGTGTTGTTTTTTTATGGTAATGGTTAGCCCTTACAGAATTTTTATTAGAGGAAATTAATGTACTATGGTTAAAATCCTCTTTATAAGAAATATCTAGAATATATCCTCTTTTATCTTTAAAATTTATTTTTCTAGTTAATTTTTTCATTTTCTATGAATTTTTTAATACCATTATAAATATTATATTTTTTTTTGTATCCAAATTTTTTTATTTTTGTGATATCTGGTACTCTTTTTTTGGGACCACCTAAATGACCATTCTTACCAGAAATACTTATTTTAATATTAAGTATTCTTGCAAAAATAGAAATTAATTTACGTATGTTAATAGGTTCATTATTTCCAATATTATAAATATTCCTATTTTTACCTTTTCTGAAAACTTTATAAAAACCATTTAAAAAATCTTCAATATAAATGAACGATCTTATTTCATTTCCGGAACCAATTATTTTTAATTTAATATTTTTTTTAAATTTTTTTAAAGATATTTTTTTATAAAGTTCTGGGATCACATGCCCAAAACCCATATCGGCACCATAAACATTATGTGGTCTAATTATAACTACACTTTTTATTCTTTTCTCCAATGCATAATTTAAACCAACAAGTTCAGATAAAATTTTTCCACCAGCATATGAAAATCTTGGATTAGTTATATCGGGTATCTTAATTTCAATTTTTTCATTAGTAGGTATAATTTTACTCTCATTATAAACCTCTGAACTTGAGAATATGAAAAGTTTTTTTACTTTAAATTCTTCACACAATTTACATACATTTAAGATGCCAAATGAAGAAGCTTCTAAAACCTTCACAGGAAAATCATAAAAATTCTTTGTTCCATTAATAGCAGCTAAGTGAAATACATATTTAATTTTTTTTTTAAAGGCTTTTCTTAAATTTTTAATTTTTGCAACATCTCCTTTGATAAACTTGTAGTTTGGTGATGTAAAATTTTTGATTGGATTAATGTCATAATTAATAACAAAAAAATTTCTTTTTATGAAAAATTTTGTTATATATTTCCCAATGAATCCACTTCCTCCTGTTATGAGTATAATATCAGTATCAGACTTCATAAGATGTTAATATTACAAAAAAAAAATAAAAGCAAATATGAGAATTTTTCAAAGTGTAATGTTTGTAATTCAAAAAAGATCAAAAAAATTTTTAATTTAGGAAAACATACTCCAGCAGACACATTCCTAAGTAATAAAGATATTAATTTACCAATTGATGAGGTTGATTTAAGTTGCTACTTTTGTGATAATTGTCTTAATATACAACTCAAAAAAACTATCAATCAAAATACTAAATATAATTTAACTGATTATTCATACTCATCTTCAAATTCAAAAAAATCTAAAATTTATTTAACAAAATATTTTCAAATAATAACAAAGAATTTAAAAAAAAAACAAAAAAAAGTTTTAGAGATAGGAGCAAATGATGGATTTTTAATTAAAAAATTTAAGCAAAAAAATAACATGCTTTTTAGTTGTGAGGCATCAAAATATTGGTCAAATTTTTTAAAAAAAATTGGAATTAAAAATATAAATAAAATATTTGAGAAAATTCCAAACTCATTTAAAACTAAACATCAAAATTCATTTGATATAATTATTGCAAACAATGTCTTTAATCATTCACACAATGTTAGAAAATTTTTTTTCAATCTTTATAAACTGATAAATGAAGATGGTTTAATTTTTATTGAAGTTCCATATTCAAATTGGATGATACAAAAAAAAAAATTTGAATTAATTTATTTAGAACATGTAAATTATTTTAATTTAAATACTTTTAAAAAATTATGTGATGATAACAAACTTCATATAAAAAATTTTTATTTTACTAATTACCATGGTAAAATGTTAAGGATTATAATCTCTAAAAAGAAAAATAAATTCAATTACAAAAAAATTTTATCTCAGGAAAGAAAGTATTATAGTAACAAAAATCTTTTTAAACATTTTCAAATTAGTCTAAATAATAGAAAATCCAAGTTTATAAAAAGACTCAAAAAATTAAAAAAACTTAATAAAAAGATAATCGCAATTGGTGCCAGTGCAAAGACTAGTTCGGTCTTAAACTTTTTTGATCTTGATAATAAAGATATTCTATTTGTTACAGATAATTCAAAGTACAAAATTGGTAAATTTTTCCCTAATAAAAAAATTCCTATTAAAAAAGACGAGGATCTTGCAAATATTAAAGGAGCAAATATTTTCTTTTCCACATGGAATATTTCTGATTTTGTTAAAAAAAAAATTTTTAATATCAATAAATCAATTAAAATTATCAAATATTGATTTTTAAACTTACCAAATAAAATTTATAAATTATTTTAAAAAGTTATTTAAATATTAAACCTTAAGTTTATATTTATAAGCGAAAAGTTTAAAATATACCGCACAATAAACAAATAAATTCAGAATAAGTAAAATAATTTGATGTTGAGTATTTGAAATGTTTTGTATTCCAATACCAAAAATAATTAAGTTGTATAATAAGATTATCAACGATCCATAATTATTAGCAAAAAGATTATTTACTTTATATTTCTTTTTTAAATAAAAATATATCAGTTGATGTAAATGATTGTTATCAGGTTTTATTGGAGATTTTTTTAATTGAAATTTTCTTATTATGGAAAATAAATTTTCAAAACATGGATACCATAAAAGTAATATGACAAAAAAAGGTGAAAATATTTGATATTCAGAATAAATTTTGATTAATAAGTACCCGTAAAAAAAACCTAAAATATAAGCGCCTGTATCTCCCATAAAAGACTTCTTTGAAAGGTTAAATAAAAATAAGATGAATAATACTAATGAAAAAAATAATAAGTCATTAACTTCAATATCTAAAAAATTAAAAAAGTTTAACTTAATAAATATTAAAGAAATTAATAAATAATAACCTACTAATAGACCATTAAGTCCATCGATAAAATTTGATCCATTAATTAAAATTAAAAGACAAAACGTGGAAAATATATAACTTATTAAAATATTAGAAATTAACACATCAATTATGTAAATTCTCGTAGAAGAAATTCTTAAATCAAGCAGGTAAACAATTACAAATAATAATATTGCTTGAATTAAAAATCTTATTTTGGGTGAAGCTATTATTTTTAAATCAGTAGCCAAGCCTAATAAAAACAAAATAGAAAAAAAATAAATAATAGATTCAACTTCAATATAATAGAAATATAATATTGAAAAAAAAATGAGTATACCACCAGTCAATGGTACAGTTGTTAAACCAGCAAACTTTTGATGAGCTGATCCACTATAATTGAGCAAAATTTTTTTTTTAATCAAAAAATTATTTAATAAAATAAATAATAAGAGGCCAATTATGATAATTATCAATTTTTCCATTATTTTAATAAAGAATTAAAACTTAATAAAAATAAAAAAAATAAAGATTTGAATAAATTAAATTTCATAAATTTGTTATAAACACAGTAGCCATCTTTTATCTTTTGTATAACAGAGGATGATAAAGAATTATCAAGTTTTCTCCAGCGCATTAAATTTTTCTGTAGACCACCTATTTTAATATTTTTTTTTAATATACTTAACCATAATACAAAATCTTCTTTTGTTTTTAGATTTGCAAATAAACATTCTTTTTTTAAAATTTCCTTTTTTACAATCACTGATGAAAGGCCAATGTCACAGGATTTTAAAAGATCATTTACATTACTAAAAGTTCTGGCAGTTTTAAAGTTTATGATATTATTTTCTTTATCGATAGTTTCATAATTTGTATGACTTATTGATAAATTTTTTTTTTTCATAAATTTAATCTGTAATTCTAATTTATTTTTTTTCCAAATGTCATCAGCATCAATAAAGCTAACATATTTACCTTTGCATCTTTTAATTCCATTATTTCTTGAAATTCCAGCACCCAAAGAGCGTTTGTTAATCATAAGAGATATTCTTTTATCTAATTTAACTAATTTTTTTATGTAATCTAAATCCTCTTTTTCTTGATCATCATAAACAATAATAACCTCTAAATTTTTATAAGTTTGTTTCAAAACTGAGTTAAGAGTATCTCTAATATATTCTCTTTTTCTGAAATAAGGTATAATTATTGAAACAAGGTCCATTGCATTATTAATTTTAGAATGTATTTTAAACAACTAAAATATATCTAATTATATTTCTAATTTAAATATTTTTGTTTAAATAATTATATTTTAATGACTGAAAAAAAATTTATCATTTTTATGCCTACAGTTGACATTGGTGGGGGTGTTGAAAAAAATTTTTTTATTATTACTAATTATTTATCAACAAAATTAAAAAATATTACAGTAATAAGTCTTTCTAGATCTATTAAAAAAAGTTTAAATAGAAAAGTAGAGGTTATATGTCCAAAAACTAATTTGTTAGAAAATTTTGGTAGGAGAGCTAAATTTTTAATATCATTAATATTTTTATTTAAAGAAATTATTAATAATAAAAATTCAACTGTATTTTGTTTTCAGGGAATTGTTTATTGTACGTTATTATGTAAATTAACAGGAACAAAAATTATCATTAGATCAAACTCTTCACCCTCTGGTTGGTCTGAAAATGTAATAAAAAAATTTTTTTATAAAAAGATATATGGGTTAGCCGATAAAATTATTGTTAACAGTTTATCTTTTAAAAAAGAATTAAATTCTAAATTTAAATTAAAAAGTATATGTATTTACAATCCACTAAACAAAAAAGAAATTTATAAAAATTCAAAAAAAAAAATTAAATTAGATTTTTTTAAAAAGAAAAGTATCAATATAATTAATGTTGCTAGATTTGCTGATCAAAAAGATCATGAATGTCTAATTAGGTCAATCAATATTTTGAGATACGATTATGACATAAGACTTATACTATTGGGATCAGGTCCGCTGAAAAATAAAATTAAAAATTTAATAGAAAATTTAAATCTATCAAAAAATATAAAGATAATAAATTTTAAAAAAAATCCTTATCCTTTTATTATGAAAAGTGATTTATTTGTTTTATCTTCAAAATACGAGGGTTCACCTAATGTGCTGCTTGAAGCAATTTTTCTAGGAAAATTTGTGATCTCATCAAACTGTCCTACAGGTCCAAGAGAAATTTTAGATAACGGAAAAGGAGGGGAACTTTTTAAAGTTGGTGACTATTCAATGCTTTCAGAAAAAATTAAATTTTTTATAAAAAATAAAAAAAATTTAAATTTTAAAAAAGCTTATGCTTTTAAAAGACTTAAAAGATTTGATTATAAGAGTAGGTTAGATGATTATCTTAACATTTTGCTAAATTAAAATTATTTTTTTTTAAAAATTGAATAGAATAATTTAAAAAATATTAGTATTGATCCTAAATATACATAAGAAAATTCATGTATTCTTCCAATAAAATTAGACTTAAAAAAATTAGGTAAAATTTTAACATTTGAAGAGTAATTTTGGATTTGCTCATCCTGAATTTTTGGCGTCAAAGAAAATGACAATAACAATCTTGGTTTTTTTGATTTATTTTTTGTGCCTCTGTGCCATAAATTGTGAGGTCTAATAAAAATTTGTCCTTTTTTTAAAGTAACTTTTTTTTTATCTTTTTTGCTCAAAAAAAATTCCCAGAACTTCATTTCTTTTTTATGAGAACCTACGCAAATTTCTGTAGGTGCATTATTTAGATCAATATCTTCAGTAACAATTGATACCATATACATTTTTTTTTTGTATGAACCATCAATATGAAAATGCTGTTTTCCTTTGTTGGGTAATACAAGATTGCCACCGTAAAACACTTTAAAATCCTCTAAATTACTTTCGGTGAATTCTTCAAATATTTTTATAAGTTGTTCTTTAAAAATTAATGAATAAAGCTGTGGTCCGTACGGTCCTTGATTAATGCCAAAATTTCCCATTATGAAGCCACCATTTTTTTTTAATTCGCTTTCATTAATTTTTAATTTTAAATCATCATTAATTTTATCAATTAAGTTATTAAAATCTTTATTAAGTTTTAAATCCGTATCAATTATTGCATAACCATTATTGATATAATAATTTTTATCTACTAATTTTTTTATAAACATAATCCTCTTTATGGATTTTTTTTATCAAAGTATAATTTAATTTTTTTGTCATAAAACTATTTAATTCATTGAAATTATAAGTTTCAATGCATAGATATTCAATATCAACTTCACTAAAATCTATTCCTTTCAGCAGTTCTATCTCTGAACCCTCAACATCAATAATTGCAAGATCAATTTTTTTAATTTCATAAGATTTAAAAATATTTTGAAGAGTTTCAACTTTACAAGTCAATTTTTCAAAATTTCCAGATCGAGTCTCTTTTGCTAACTTATTAATTTTTTGAGTGGGATAATGATTGAAATAAGATTTATCATTATCATCAACTATATATGACATTTGATTTAAATTTTTTATAAATAATTTTTTATTTAAAAAATCTTTACTTAAACAAATTGAATTTAAACAAATATTTTTTGGTCTATTTCTTTTTAAATACTTAAAATGTATAGGGTTAGGCTCAATTAATAAACCTTTCCAATCTAGTTCCTTTTCAAATCTTAATGAAACTGACTCAGAAAAGCCATTGTAAGCTCCAACTTCTAAGAAGAAACCATTTTTATGAGCATTTATTATATCCTTTAAAATTTTGTCTATATTGCCTCGGCAAGAATATCTATTTAGAAATTTAAAATTAAAATATTGGTAAAAAAAAGTTAAATCTAACCAGAATTTGTATGAAATTTTTTTTTTGATAAAGTTCTTAAAATTAAAAAACATCTTCTAATTTTTTTCAAAATACGCATATAAAAAATAGCCAAAATATCTTGAAAAAAATTTTCCTAACCAAGTGTTATGCGATTTAAAAAAAGGTAAAATTCTCCCATTGTGGTGCCCATAAGAAATTTTTATGTTTTTATATCCTATTTCTCTTAAAACTTTTTTCATTTCAAAGACACTATAGTGTTTATTATAGTGACCATCTGTAAATTTTTTACATATTGACGTAAAATTATATCCTCTAAATATGTATCCCTTCAAAAACAAATAATATATTGAAAGAAAGATATATCTAAAAGATAGCAAATTATAAACCATAATAAAACATGAACCGTTTTTTTTTAATTTCTTTTTTATGTTCATTAAAATTTTTGTAGGATTGTGGCTATGATGAATTACGCCCCAGCTAAAAACGAAATCAAAATAATTATTTTTAAAATCTAAATTTTCAGCATCCATTTGTTTCAAACTTACATTCTTAATTTTATTTAATTTTATATTTATTTTTGCATTTTTGATTGCTGGTAATGTCAGGTCAATTGCAAAAATTTTTTTTGCAAATTTACTTAAAATTACTGTGCTGGCACCAAAGCCGCATCCTAGGTCTAAAACTAATTTTCCTTTGATATTTTTTTTATATTTATGGATTATACTTAGAAAATCGGGATTTGAGATAATTAGTTTTTTATTAATAATATCAAAATGTTTTTTTTTTTTAGGTAACCGCTCACTCAGTGGTTTTTTAAAATCAACATATGTCATTGGGTTTAATGTCCAGAATTTTTTATTTTTTTTATTCTCTTTTGTAGTCATAACTTTTTAAAGTTTATCATTATTAATTTTTTTAAAAATATAACTTAGGTTTGTTTTTTTATTTATATCACCAAAAAATTTATCTATCTTAGAGTAATTTTCTCTGTCATAGGTACCATATTTTTTCTGAAAAAAATGGCATATCGCATAATACCTTTGTAAAAATCTAGATGAGTGATGTTTATTAAAAATTATAAATATAGAAAAAAATAATTTTAATATAGCAAAAGAGTAGCCAAAAATTTTATCAAAAATATTTCCTATTTTTTTAATAAGAACTAATCTATATTTGTAATTATAATAGACGTTTTTAGCCCAATTTTTTCCAACAGTGCCTGATACGTGATGATATATCTTTTCATCCAGGTCAACCCAGAGAGACTCTTTGCTTTCAGCTAACCGATAGGATAATTCAATATCTTCTTCACCATAAAAAAAATCTGGATCTGAAAGTCCAATCTTTCTAAGCCTTTCTGTTTTCATAATTGATGCACAACCAGAAATAGCATCGGTCTTTATCATCCCACTAAATTTTTTATCATCTAAATGACCAGTAGCACTATAAGAAGCACAATTTTTTTGAAATTTTAAATTATTACCTACCTCTGAACCTCTCCACCAAATGAAATTGGGTTTTTTTACAAACATAATTTTAGGGCTTATTCCATTTATTAACTTATTTTTTTCAAGTCTATTAATTAAATTTTTCAATGTCTTATTAGGTACAATCATGTCATTATCAATTCTTGCTACATATTTTAAATTGTTATCAATGCAAAATTGATATCCTGGATTATGACCAAGACCACAGCCATAATTGAATTTATTTTTTATATAAAAACATATATTTGAAAACCCAAATTTATTTTCCTCATATGTTTTTTTATTTACAACTATAATTTTTTTTTTATTTATTTTAAGCCATTTAAATATTTCATTTGAGTATTTTTTTTGAGAATTATTATCTACTAAAATTAGAGTGTAATTTAGATTTTTTTGTTTATAAATTGAATTAATACACTCAATTGTTTTTTCAAAATCATTCCAAAATAATACTACAATACCGATTGTTTTTTTTGTCATAGTGCTCTTTAATCTAATATCTTAATTAATGAATTATAGTGATAAAAAAGTGTATAGTTTTTTGTAAAAATTTTTGCGTTTAGTTTCATCTTGTTTAATTCATCATCCCCAAGTTTTTCTATTTCATAAAACTTTTTAATAAAATCCTTAGTATCATTGCTTTTAAATAAGACCCCTCTTTTTTTGTTAATTGATAAGATTTCTTTGGGCCCACTAGGACAATCGCTAGATAAAACTAATGCCTCTGAAAACATCGCCTCGACTAAAACAAATCCTGGGTCCTCCCATAACGAGGATAAAATGAATAATTTACAATTTGATAAATATTTATGAACATTATTTTCATATCCAGGTAGAAATATATTCTTCTCTAATTTTTTTTTTTCTAGGTATTTTTGGAAATTTTTTCTCTTTTCACCATCACCTAATATGATTAATTTTATATTTTGATTTTTTTTACATATTTGTTCAAAGCACTTAATTAAAAAGAAAAAATTTTTTTGTCTTGTAAATCTTCCAATAGCTAAATAAAATTCATTTTGTTTAAGAAATTTATCATTTTTTATTTTTCCCAAATATCTAGTATGAACTATTGGGTCGTATAATAATTCTAACTTATTTTCATCAATTATATTTAGTTCTTTAAAATAGTTTAAAGTCTCATTAGTTGGAAAAGTAACTTTATATATTTTTTTTAATGTCAGTCTCCAAAATAAATATCTTAAAAAATTAAGCTGAGGTTTACCAGATATTCTTAAGATAATTTTTGTATCGAAATTATTTATTAAATTTAAAAATAATGGTAATGAAGTTATAAGATGGATTATTAAATATTCTGGTTTTTCTTTTTGAATAAAATTTTTTAATGGAAAATAAGATAAAATAAATATTAAAAAGTATTTCAGTCTACTTTTAATAAATCCCCGTGAGGAAAATTTATTTAAAAAATTTAAACTATTTAAATTATAAAATTTTAAATGTTGGCTATTCTTTGCACCATAGTTAAGCCATTCTCCAAAAGCATTGATTATAATTGCTTCAAATTTTTTTTTTGAATATTTATTAAGTGATAATACAGAGTTAATAACAGCTTTAGTTGTTGCAACTTTATCTATAAATGGTGACCAATAATAAACTCTAATACTTTTCATGTATAACTTTAACTAATTCATTAAGATACTTTTCGGAATTTTTTTGTTCACTAAATCTATAGATATGTTTTTTTGCATATTTTGCTTTATTTATAGCTATTTTATAATTTTTTAGGCAGTAAAGAATTTTCATTGCTATTTGCATTGGATTTGAAATTGGAACTATAAATCCACCTTTATTCTTTTTAACAATCTCTGAAGGCCCACTTTTACAATTTGTTGTAATTACAGGTGTATTAAAGTTTACTGCATCTATTACTACATTTCCTAAACCCTCATATAGTGATGATAAGACGAAAATTTTTGCTGATTTATAATAATTATCAAGATTTTTTTTCCATCCTAATATCTTTATATTTTTTTTTAAATTTAAATTTTCTATTAGTTGTTGAATTTTTCTTTTTTGATCACCATCACCAATAATTAGTAATTTTAAGTTGCAGTCTTTTTTAATCAATATCTGCATTGCTTTTACTAATGATTGATGATCTTTTTGTTTTGTTAATCTACCGACAGTGATGATGAAATTTCTTTTGGAAGAACTTTTTTTTTGATAAATTTTTTTTAAATATGGATTATAAATTGAAATCACTTTTGATTTGCTAAAAAGAAGTTTTTGTAGTGAGACTTTTGATCCCTCAGAATTGCAAATTATTTTGTCTGAAAAATTATAAGTTAAAATCTTAGACATAATAGCTAATAACGATAATAATTTATTCTCACTATAGATAGTTGAATAAATTGGGTCTTCTGCATTCCTCACAACTATTGAATAATTTTTTATTTTTGAAACTAAGATTGCCAGTGAACTACTCTGTAATGAGAATATAATGGTTTCTTTGGGATTTGAGATTTTTAGAATATTTGAAAGTATCGTCGTTGCACGAAAAGCTTTATATATTCTATCTGAAAAAAGACTATTCGTCTTATAGTTAGGATTAATTTGCAAAAAATTAGTATTTTTTGGTAATTTTTTTTTGGGTATATTTGATATTAATACAATCTTAACTTTTTTTTTTAAAAAAAAATTAATAAGATTCATTAATATTATTTCTACACCGCCTCGTTCAAAAGATGGATAAAAAATGATTATCTTTTTTAATTTCATTTAATCTTGATAAATAAGTTTTTATTCTTAAATTTTTTAAACCATTTTATAGTTTCGTGTAGTCCATTTTTTATAGTCGTAAATTTTTTAAACTTAATATATTTAATTAATTCTTTATTTGATCCATAAGTTATTTTCATTTCGCCTTTTCTTTTATTTTCATAACGTAATTTAATTTTTTTATTCAAAATATTTTGCACTAATAAAATAGTATCATTTATTTTAATTGGCCTAGAGGCACAAATATTTAAAATTTTAAGATTTCTATCAATTTTATTACTGAGGAGATAAATTATATTTACTACATCCTTGACGTAAGTAAAATCTCGCATTTGATTACCAAAATCATAAATTTTGACAGTTTTATTTCTTTCAATTAAGGAGAGCAATTTTAAAATTAACATATCTGGACGTCCATATGGACCATAAACAGTAAACGGTCTGATTATCTTAATTGATGTATTTGTGTTTTTTAACTTTTTTTTTATTAACTTTTCACAAGTTATTTTAGTCCTAGCATAATAATTTTTTGGCCTAAATTTAAAGTTTTCATTGATCGGATATTTTTTATGATCACCATATACAGAACTTGATGAGGAAAAAATAAAATGCTTAATTTTGTTTTTTTTAATTTGATCTACTAATAAATCTGTAACAATGACATTATTGGTATAATAACTTTTTGGATTTTTGTAAGAGTATATTACACCTGGTTGAGCAGCAAAATGAATAACATTAGTAAATTTGTAATTTAAAAAAATTTTTTCCACATTTTTTTTTTGACTCAAGTCAAATTTATAGAAGGTAAAATTTTTATTTTTTTTAAGCTCAGAAATCCTGTATTTCTTATAATTTACTGAATAATAGGAGTTTAAGTTATCAATACCTACAATTTTATGATTTTTTTTTAGCAGTAATTTAGACATATGAAATCCTATAAATCCTGCACAACCTGTTATCAAATACATCTTTTTAATATATTTCTTTTAATATTTTTTTGGCTCTTTCTTTTAGAGTAAAGCCTCTACTTAAATTATAATTATTTTTTGATATTATAAATTGTTTTTGTGGTTGGTTACTCAGTTTATTAATCTCATTTTTCCAAGAATATATACTTTTATAGTTCTTAACAAAAATAGCATTATTTCTATCAATTACTTCTTTTAAAACTTTATAGTCAGAACAAATTATAATTTTACCTGCACTCAAATAATCAAATAATTTTAGAGGAGAAGTATATTTTGTTACATCTCCGACATCGCCAGCAACTGTTATAGACGAAACATAAGGCAAGATGAGAATATCCATTTTTGATAGATTTTTTGGTATCTCTCTATATGGTACATGGTCATTTAAATGTAAGTTTTTATTTAAAAATCTGTATTTTAAATTGTTTAAATTTTGCAAATTCCCGTATAGAAAATACTCATTCTCTGGATCAATTTTTGCTAATTTAATAATTAAGTCTAATCCTCTCGATTTGTATAAAGATCCAAAATAACCGATTTTAAAGTGTTTTTTTTTACAACGAAAATTCTTTATCCTTTTTAAAGATGATCCACTCGGTAGGACTATAATCTTTTTTCTATTTAAATACTTTTTACGAATATATTCTTCTTTCACGCCATTTGTTATAGCAACAGCTTTTTTTAAATATTTTGAATTCAAAAATTTAAAATATTTCACTAAAAATCTCACTACTCTTGACTCTGTATTTAAGTCGTGGTGAAGTTCAATTATAGTTTTTCTTCTAAAAAGAATTAATAAAAAACAAGTAAAAAAATTTCGAGTAATATATATATCAGGTCTAAACTTCAAGCTTTCTAAAATTGAAAATAGGGAAAATAAATAATATTTTACACCTAAAGGAAATTCAGAATAATTTTTAATTCTTTTTATTGTAAATCTACTCTTTACGTCATAAAATTTAAATATATCAACATTTTTTTTTTTTACGTTAGTTGTTATCAACAAAACTTCATTTTTGATTTCAGAAAATGCTTCGCACATTTTTACTATTTGAATTGAGCTGGCAACTGAAGAAGGTATTGCTGAATTAGATAAATAACAAATTTTCATTTCAAAATTTATTTTTTCTTAGGAAGATCTGTAAACTTATCAAATTCCATATTAAATATGGATCGTAAAAAGTATCTCTGTGTTTTTTTATTAATTTTCCACATTCGATTAAATCAATATAATTTGAAGAATCATAGTAATCTTTATTTAAAATCAATTCTGCAAATTCGAAAATTTCATTTCTTAACCATCTCGAAAAAGGGGAATTAAATCCTAATTTTTTTTTGACTATTCTCTTTGATATCTCTTTATAATTTGTAGTTAGTAAATTTTTGCTTTTTAATAAAATTCCAAATTTTGAAAAATCACTAATCATTAAATATTTTTCGATAATATTTCTATCTAAAAATGGTACTCTTGCCTCAATACCTTCATTAGCATAAATTTTGTCATTTCTTAGTAAAATATCATTAGGTATCCAAGTGTCTAAGTCATGAAACATTACATTTGATAAATTTGGACTATAATCATTTTCTTTTGTGTGATTAAGTATTTCATTGATATTATTAGTTTTAATATATTCAAAATTTCTATAAACTTTATTTACACTTTTAAAAAGATTTTGTTCACTAAATGATAGGAATAATTCTTTTGAGTTATCAATGAAAAGTCTATTTAGATTTTTATTTTTAAATTTAAGTCCAAAATTTTTAAATAAATTTAATTTTCTTAATTGAGATATAATAAATATTGACTTATATTTATTATATCCTGTGAAGATTTCATCTCCACCATCTCCAGTGAAAACTACCTTTTCTGATATATTCTTACTTAAAATATAGTTTGATATTGAATTTGTATTTCCTATTGGTTCTTCAGCTATATCAACAACTTTTTCAGCATTTTCATAGAAATTGTTGGAAGATACTTCGATCGCGTTAAATTTTACGCCATAAGATTTAGATACATTTTTAGCTATTTTAAAGTCCTCAGAAAATTTTGCAGAATCCTTAAAATACACTGAATAATTTACAAAATTAGTTCCTTTATTTTTCAATAATTCATGAAATATTAAATTTGAGTCAAACCCCCCCGATAAAGAAAGGGCTACAGGAACATCGGATAAAAATTGTTTAGAAAAATTTTCACTTATATCTTTATTTATTTCGTGAGAAGAAACATTTTTATAAAAATTGAAATTAATAAACTTTGTTTTTTTTAAATCACCATTTTGGAACTCAATTAATTCACCTGGAAGTACTTTAAAAATATTTTTAAAAAATGTTTCTCTAAAATCATTACGATTAAAATTTGCGTAAGATTTGATTGCATTAATATTTAATTCCTTTTTATCACTTGCAAGGATAATTGGTTTTATTAAAGAAGAATAAATTAACCTTTTATTAGATGTGTCATAACTATAATAAAGAGGTTTGACACCAACTTGATCTCTAATCAAATAAATCTTATTCTGATCTTTAACGAATAAAGACAAAGCAAAAATACCTGATAACATCTTAAAAGATTCTTTTCCATATTGTTGAAAAAGTTTTAAAATGACCTCTGTATCTGACTTTGTTTTAAATTTGTAACCTTTTTCCACTAATCCCTTTTTTAGATCTAAATAATTATAAATCTCTCCATTAAATGAGAGTATAAAATTTTCTAAAATGAAAGGTTGATTAGATCTATCCTCAGGGTCAATGATCGAAAGTCTATTATGTGCTGTTGAATAATTTTCTGATAAAAAAAAACCTGTAAAATCTGGACCTCTTTGAGAGGTTATTTTTGACATCTTTTTAATTAATTCAGGATCATTAAAATTAAAACCATTAATACCACACATAAAATAATTTTTAAAAAATAGTTCTTGATGAACCACCATCTATAGGTATTGCTGAACCATTTATATAACTAGAGTTTTCAGATGCTAAAAAGATTATTAACTGAATGAATTCCTCAGGTTTAGCAATTTTTTTCATTGGAGATAAACTAATTAATTTTTTTAAATTTATGTCAAAATCTTTTTTATTTTTAGATGATTTTTTTAAAAGATTATAAAATCTATCTGTTAAACACCCTCCAGTCAAAATTGTGTTAACTGTAATACCGTATTTTGCTACCTCTCGAGATAATGTTTTTGAAAATGAAGTAAGTGCTGCTCTAGTGACGTTTGATAAAGCCATATTATCGGCTGGCTCTTTTGCAGTAGTTGATGTGAGATTTATAATTCTTCCCCACTTTTTTTTCTTCATACTTTTAATAACAAGTTTACTTAATAAAACTCCACTCATAAGATTACTGCTTATCGCTAAATTCCAATCTTTAAACGTAGTTTTCTCAACACTTTTGGCTGGTGGACCACCAGAATTATTTATCAAAATATCAATAGATTTATTAAATTTTGTTTTAATTTTTTTAATTATTATTGGATGATTTTTTGGAATTGAGATATCTTTTTGAAGACATAAAAATTTTGATTTCTCTGAAATTCTTGAAAAAATTTTTTTTGCATTATTAAGATTTTTTTTTTTTCTACTACAAATACAAACATTTGCGCCAGAACTGATAAAATATTTTGCGATTTCGAGACCTATACCTTTAGATCCGGCTGTTACTAATACAGTTTTATTTTTAAAACTTATATTCATAAAATTTATAAATAACTATTTATTTTATCTACATTTAATGCGTGTATATTATCAGGATAATTTAATTTTTTGTCTAATTTAACATAAAAGAAAATCCCATAAGGTTTATATTTTTTAACATCAATTAGAGATTTAAGATATTTTGAGTGATTTCCATAACAAATTGGTAATCCGAATTTTTTTTTTAGTTTAGTCATTCTTTTAAAATTAAGATCAATTTTTTCTTTTTTGAAAGATGTGTGTATCAATGAAATTTTTTTTTTACTAATCCTATCTAATGTAAATTTAATTTCATTAAAATTTGCGAGGCCTGTTGAAAGAAAAACTTTTTTACAATTTGTATTAATAAGGTTTTTGATTAAATCTATATTTTTGATATCTGGACTTAGAACTTTATAAAAATCAATATTTAATTTTTTAAAAAATTTTATTCTTGAAACATCATTTGTTGCTACGCCTATAAGTTTTCCTTTTTTTTTAACATTTCTTATAAAATTAACAAGTGTGATATTCTTTAGTTTTAATTTTAGAAAATTTTTTTTATAAAAATCATCTTTTAGAATTTGAATACTTATTCCATGAATATCTTTTTTTAGTAATTTTTCTTTTAGAGTACCTAAAATTTTTGTATCACCCATGTGATTTAATCCTATTTCAGCAAAGTAATACGGTTTCATTTGATATCTCTATTTTTTTTCTCCATAAAAACAATAAGTGATTGGGTATATTTTACCCAAATCCGTTTTTACAAAGACATTAATAAATTTGTCAACCAGAATAGATGATGCCAACAGAATGTTGTTCAAAATAGGTATCATTTTTGTATAGTCAAAAATGATTGCATAGCACGCAGTACAAGGTCCATAACCATGAGATTTTATTTGAATGTTAACAAAATTATGTCTCTCAAGCACTGTATTTAAAAATTGTGAAGTGTATCTATTAAAATCCTCTGGCGCACCATGTATTCTATGAATAAATGGTGTCGATCCAATGATATTTCCATTCTTGTCTAAGCATCTATAAATTTCTTTAACAGCATTATTTACATCATATACATGCTCTAAAACATTAAATATTACAACACTATCTAAGCTGTTATCTTTAAAATTTAATTTTCCCTCAAGATCTTGCTTTAAAATATTTTTATCAACATCATCAAATTTATCTGCGTAAATTATGTTATTTCTATCCTTTACGTTTATAAAATTAGTAAAATTTTTCTTTGAATCTTTATGAGAACCAAACTCAACAATCCTTTTACCCGCAGTCATATTTTTTGCAAATATTTGTTGAAAAATTCTATTTAAACTGACTTTGAAGAAAGTAAGCTTCATTAAGTATAAAAATTCTTTAATCATCTTCAAATCTTTTTTAACGATCTTAACTTATCTTTTATATTCTCGATGATTCCATTTTTTTTTCTAAAAAAGGACTTTGTTAAATACTCCTCTTTAATAAATGATCTTTTTGGTGTTTTCCAATCACCATATTGGTATGTTAGATACTCGTCAACAGGGCCAGGACAATTTAATTCTCTATCTAAAAATCTAATAGTATTTTTTTTTTTAAAAAATCTTGATGGAATATTAATCTGCCACCTATAATATTTTTTTCTAAAAAAACTATAGCTCCAACTTAAAATTTCAAACACAGTTGATCTTTCATCGAAATCTTTAATTAAATCGATCTTTCCATTTTTTCTACTTTTAATTTCATGAAATATCTTAAAATTTTTTTTTACCAATTCACTCCTTATAAAGTCATAATTTTTTATAAAATCTTTTTCAAAAATTCCTATTTCCACATCCCAATCCCATTTTATAAAATAATTTTCTCTTCTTGCTCCAAGGACTGTTCCAGCTTGTATAAAAAAAAAAATATTATTTTTTTGCAAGATATCTACAATCTCTAAAAAACCCTCTTCCCTAGATTTTAGCTCTTCTTTAGATCGAATTCTGACTTTACTTTTATCCATTTATATTATTTTCTAAAATTATCTAAAATTCTATTTATCTTGGTTGATGATGTACCTTTTGTATAAGGTAAATAAACGATTTTAACACCTAACTTTTTAAATTCTTTATCAAGATCCCTCCATTTTTTTGTTGCATACCAATCATCACCAACAAACATAATGTCATACTTGAGCTTTTTCCAATTAAGATATTTGTTAAGTGAATTTTGAGATACAACATAATCTACAAATTTATTACTCTTAACTACTTCTATTCTCTCTTTTTGGGAAATAATTGGATATTTTTTTTTATACTTTTTAACTAAATCATCGGTTGAGACACCAACAATTAATTTGTCACATAATGATTTTGCTTTTTTTAATACCCTCACATGGCCAACATGAAATAAGTCAAATACCCCCGCAGTATAACCAATGATTATTTTTTTTTTCATAATCAAATAAAAAATTTTTTTGAAAAGTTGTGAGATTTGTTATTTTTTATTTTCATTCAAGAAAGTTTCTAAATTATAACACATCCAAATTGATGAAGCCAATGTAGACTGGTATTTTCTAGAATCTAAATTTTTATCAGTAAAATCCTTTTTATTCACAATTTTATTAATAAACTTTTGGCTAATGATTCCTCTATTTTTAGTATTGAGGCTAGTCAATGTTGAAAAAATTCTGTCTTTAACTTTACTATTATTCATCCAACTGTCCAGTGGAACAGGAAAACCAATCTTTAATCTGTTTAAAATTTTATTAGGAATAATTTTCTTAAATGATTTTCTTAAAATATATTTTGGAATATCATAATTCTCTGATATTTGTTCAGAAATTAGTTTGTTTTTTTCTTTTATAACCTTTAATTTATATTTATTTGGGATCGTTGCTGCAAACTCTACAATTCTATGATCTAAGAAAGGAACCCTTAGCTCTACACTGGCTAGCATTGACGAAAAATCATCTCTCTCTAGAATTCCTTTTAAGTGAAATTTAGTAAATAAATACTGCATTTGCGAGTCATAGGTCTCGTTTTTGGTGTTTTTAAACAAATTATTTAAATATGCTTTACATTTGTTATCATTTAAACTTATATTAAAATTGTTGTCTAAAATATTTTTTTTTAAATCAAAAGAATTATAAGAATAAAGATGATAAAAGTGATCTAAATTACTTTTAAAATTTGTTTTCCCATAAAAAGATTTGAAATTTTTTAAGAAATCCCTTCTCTCCTCATCGTTTTTAAAATATTTTCTTGATTTTAATTTATAATAATCTTTTGTTGATCCAAATATTCTTCCATAGCCAGAGAAAATTTCATCAGCTCCAGTCCCAGAAAGTACCACTGTTGCATATTTTTTAATTTCTTTACATAGCCTGTATTGACTTACCTCATTTGGTATTGAAACTGGTTGACCTTTAGTTCGAATAATTTTATCCATATCTTCAAAATACTCAGTCGAATTAGATATAATTTTTCTATGTTTCATATCAGCGGATTTTGCTACTATTGAAGAGTATTTAAACTCATTGAAACCCTCATAATCATATCCGATGCTAAAAGCATTGAAATCATGAATATTTCTTTGCTTTATTAGCGCAGATATTATTGAAGAATCTACACCACCAGATAAAAGAGATGCAACATTTACATCCGATATTAATCTATAGTTTACTGAAGATGCCATCAATTCGTTAAGAGTTTGAATATAAAAATTTTCCCCCTTATCTGTATTAGCTTCCTCAAAATTTTTTTGAAAATCCCAATATTTTTTTTTCATTATTTTACCATTAGAAATTTCAATAAAAAAACCTGGTTCTAATGACTTTATTTCTTTAAAGTAAGTTTGATTCCCTATTGGCTGCCTAAACGACAAGTATGAGTAAATAGAATTAAGATCCAGATTTTTATTAGTGTTTTTGTAATTAGTTAGAGGTCTTACCTCGGACGAAAATATTAGTTGATTTTGATAATTTTGATAAAATAAAGGTTTAATTCCTAATCTATCTCTAAAAATATATGAAATATTATTTTTAAAATTGTGATAAGCAAATGAAAACATTCCATTACACTTATCAATAAACTTAACACCTTGGTCTATCATTCCGTTCAGTAAAACCTCTGTATCTGTATTATTTAAAAACTTATAACCTTTAGTTTTTAACTCTTCTCTTAATTTTCTATAATTATAAATTTCACCATTAAAAGTAATCATGTGATTTTTATCTATAGAAAACATTGGTTGTTTTCCTTTTTTTGACAAATCAATAATACTTAGTCTTCTGTGACCAAATGAAACTTTATCAGAAATATAATGCCATTTATCATCAGGCCCTCGATGAGATAATGCGTCTAATGCATTTAAGAAAAGTTTTTTGTTAGTTTTTAAACTGCCTTTGATTGCAATTTCACCAAATATTCCGCACATATTTTATATTTTCTAATTAAATCTTTTAAAAAATGCAATTAATCTATAAAATTCAAATGAACCTTTTCCTCTAGGCACTTTTTCATATTGATATTTGTATTTATCTAATTTGAAACCATATTTACGAAACAATTCATCATAAAATTTATGATTCCTTAATTTACTTCCTGGAAAGTTTTCGTTATTTTCATTTAAAAAAATACCAGTCTTTGTTTGATTGCACATATTTTCGATAAATTTTTTAATATCTTTTTTTTCGATCATTTCCATAACACTTACAGAGAATGAATAATCAAAATTTTTTTTTTTAGTTAAATTAAATTTTGTAAAATTATTTTGGTAAAATTTATAAGTAAAATTCTTTTTTTTTGAAAATACTTTAAATGCTTTTTTACCTTTAGAGATTGCCGATGGAGAAAAATCTACACCGGTATAATCAATTTTTTTATTCTTTATCATAGAAATTAAGTTTGCTGCTATTTCTCCTGGGCCACATCCTACATCAAGAATTTTTATATTTTTTGTTTTTATGGAGTAAATTTCATCAACTAATAACCCAAGATCTAAATAAGGTCGTTTAGAAAAAGAATTATATTTCCAATCATTATAATTAAAAGTTTTATCTACTTTTAAGTTGTGAAATTTTTTATCGCTGTATTTAATTTTAAATAAATGAGATCTTAAGTGTGTATAATAGATTAGAGTTCTCCAATAATTTAACCTAAATATTCTATAAAAAGGTGAAGGTATTATCGAAAATTTATCAAAATTTTTTAAATAGTATTTTATAAAAAATAATAATTTTACTAAAAAGGATATTTCAGTAATCTGTTTTATTTTCTTCATTTTATTTTAAAAAATTTTATTAGTACATTTTATGTAAAGGTGCTTCTTAATTTTTGATTTAAAGCTTAAGAGATGCTCAATTATAATTAAAAATCTGGATATTCGATAGTTATATCTTCCATTGAATATACCATAATGAATGTACTTAGTTTCATTAAAATTTTTCTCACAAAATTGGTCAATACTTTTTTGATATTTGTAATACAAATCAGATGATATATTGAAAATTAATGATCCGTTTTTTAAAACATGATTATTCAAATTATTTAGACATTTGATAAAAATTTCCTCATCAAAATCTAGATTAATTCCAAATGTTTGAATACAAATTCCTAAATTAGTTTTTATATTTGTGTTAAAATTTACCATATTGCCTTTAAAAAAATTATAATTTTGATTTCTATTCAATCTTATTGAATTTAAAATAAGTTCTTCTTTTAAATCTATTCCTTGATAAAAATCTGGTTGGATATTTTTTAAAATTTTACTTGCTCCACAAGCAAACTCCGTAATCGAAAGATTATTACTTTTAATTTTTATATCATTTAAGTCAGAATAAAATATTTCATACATAAATAATTTGGATGGTCTGGGTTTTATTCTTAAATTATCGTCTTGCATTTGTATCAAAAATTTTAATCTTGTTATTTTTAATATTTATAATTTTATCTACATATTTATGTAAATCCTTGCTATGACTGATTATAAATACAGTCTTATTTTGAAATTCCTTTCTCAAACCTCTTAAAATAATTTCCTCAGTTTTTGTATCTAATGCATTTGTGGTTTCATCTAAAAATATTGTGTTTCTATCAATGTACAATGAACGGGCTATACCAATTCTTTGACGCTGACCTCCGGATATATCTATTCCTGAATTTTTAATTTTATGTTTTACCCTTTTAGAATATTTTGAGATCAATTCACTCAGCCTACTAATGTTTATGGATTTATTTAATTTTTTTATGTCAGATATTTTATCTGAACCTAGTGTAATATTTTTTTCAATGGTATCATCAAACAAATAGAGATCCTGTGGTATGTAACATAAATCATTTTGCCATTCATTTTTTATGCTATTCAATTTTTTGCCATCAATTGATATTTGACCTTTTGTAGGTCTTAGAAAGCCAATTAGTAGATTAAAAAATGTTGTCTTCCCAGAACCTGACTCACCGGTTACTCCATAAATAAGATTATTTCTAATTTCTAAACTAGTATCGTCAAAAATTATTTTTCCGTTAAAATCATATTTAATATTTTTCACCTCAATTTTTTTAAAATTAAAAATTCTTTTATTTCTACTTTTTCTTTCAAAATTTATTATTTTATTTAAAGCCTTTGATTTCCTAATCATCTCTGTGACATTTCCATAATAACTCAGGTCTTGAATAGACTTAACTAAAGAATTAACTGAAGGGAGCAATCTCACAAAAGATAAACTTAAAAAACTTAAATAAACAAAAGTCTCGTCTGTTGAATTTGAGGTAAATTTAATAGAGATTAAGAATATTAATAAAATATATGAGACAACTAAAAATTCAAAAAATATTTTGGGTATGACTTGTAAGAGATTATTTTTAAAAACAGTTTTATTTAATTTTTGACAATATTCTTTGAATTGATCTAAAAAAAATTTTTGATTTTTGAATATTAATATCTCTCTTATTGAATTTAGTCCTTTAAAAGCAAAATTAATCATTTTCTCTGAATTTTGTTTTCGTAATACTCCTAGCTTTAATAATTCATTTCGGACTTTTTTGATAAAAATAATTATTATTGGTAAAAAAGTTAAAACACTTATTAAGGTATAAAAAGGATTGATTATTAGAATTACAAAAAAGATTAATAGAATTTTTAAAGACTCGTTAATAAGTAGGTAAAGAGGTTGAATTTGATTTTTTGAAAAATAAGATGCTTCTGTGATAATATTGTTAATTAACTCCTCGTTTTTTTTGTTTAAAAAAAACGAGTAGTCCTGAACTAAATATGAACTAAATAACTTTATTTGAACTTCTTTAGTTGTTTTTACAAGATATTGATGCTCTTTATATGTTATGAAGACAAAAAATATCGTTTTTATAAAAAAAACTATAATTATAAATAAAAGTAAAAAAGTTATAACTGATGTTTTATCATTTGTATTAATGTTAAAGTAAGCATCTAAAAAAGAAACATCTCCATTAAATATAAAATAAATAAGAGGATAAATTGAGCCTAAACTCATTATTTCAAGAAGAGATTTTATAGCTTGAAAAAAGACAATAACAAAAAAATATTTTCTCTGTTCAGTATTTAGAGTATTAATTATTTTAAAATACTTATTCATAAAATTTATTTAAATAATTTTTTAGCTTTATTGAGATCATTTAAATTATCAATATCTACCCATTTAAATTTTCCAGGATAAAAGGTTTTTATAGGTTGTTTCTCTAATTTAATTATATTTTTTAAAGGTTCAATAAATCCTGCAGTTTTAAACCCTGACTTATAAATTTTTTCAGAAAATTTTATATATCTATCAAAATTTTTTTTAGAAAGTTTATATAATCCTACTGCTACCCCATTAGTATCCTTGGAATTTAGTTTCTTATCTATCTTTAATAATTTTCCATTAATTTGTTTGATTTTAACAGGATCAGGATCTTCAAAATAAATTTTATTTTTATCAATTAAAACTAAATTTTTATTTTTATGAAATATAAACCTCTTTATAATTTTCTTTTCTATTAAATTGTCAGCGTTTACAAAAAGTATATCAGAGTCGAATTTGTTTTTTGCTAGGCATAAGCTGTACATATTGTTTGTTTTTTTATAAATTTTATTATTAATAAAAATATTTTTTTTTTTATGTTTTTTTAAAATTTTTTTTTTTAATATTGCTTGCTTAAACCCAGTAATAATAATAATTTTTGTTATTAGGTTATATTGAAAGCAACTTAATAAACGGTTAATAATTTCTAATTTACCTACTTTAATTGTAGATTTTGGTCTTATTTTGGTAAGTGTCTTTAATCTATTGCTGGAACCGGCAGCACATATAATAATATTCATTTTAAGATTTTGATTATCTATGTTTAGAAAAATATATAACTATTATATCCATTATATTATTTTCTGTATTTTTTTTCTTATATATTAAAGAATTGGTTAATTTATTGATATAAAATGATCTATATTTTCTTAAATAATTATTAACTTCTCTCTGAGAGAAATTAAGCAAACTCTCGCTTGAAATAATAACACCAGAAATATTTTTTAAAAAATCTTCTCCATCTGATGCAAAACCTGAAACTATAAAGTTTTTATACTTTTTTTCTCTAAGTTTAAATGCAATATCTAAACATAAATGCTGAAGTCTGCCACCTTTTGACGACTCTAAAGAGTTTTTTTCTCCAATGTCTATCTCAATTTGTGATCCAAAGATTATTATTTGCTTTTTTTTTTTTGATTGCTCAATAGTGTTTATAATTTTTTTTTTGTTAGTATTATAATTTCCATAAAGAAAATCTTTATATAATAGAACATCTATATTCGAATTCTTAATTATATTATTTTTAAAATTATTTCTAAATTGATGGTTGTCAAAAATTATTTTACTTTTAATAGTTTTATTCTGGATTAAGTTTTTTTGATAAAGTATTAAATTATTGATATTTTTTTTTCTTGATTGAAAATATATTTTTTCATAGGTTTTACTCAAGCTTTGTTCTTTTTTTGATTTCTTAGCTGAAACTTTAATTTTATTTAATAGCTTTTTTGAGACTATCTTTTTTATTTTTTTATCAGCCAAATCATTAAATACTTTTTTAAAATCCCATTTTTGAATAATAGTCGGTCCAGATGCAATTGAGTGCATTAAGTTTTGATTTTCATCTGAGACTAATAAATTGAATATTTTTTTTGAATTTATGTTTTTTAGTAATTTTCCACCTTTTACCTGGGACATAAATTTTCTAATTGTATTAATCTTTTTAGGTTGAATACCTCTTATTAATAATTGTTTAGTTAGCTCTTTTTTTTCACTAAGCGAGATGTTGGACGATGGGATACACAACATAGATGATCCCCCACCTGAAATTAAAGAAATTACATAATCATTAGGTTTTATTTCTTCAATAAATTTTAGAAGTTTTTTGCTAGAGCTAAAAGTTTTAGATGATGGGAATGGATGAGATCCTTGAAGTACTTTAATATTATCTGATACGACTACTTTATTGTTTGTTATTATAAGACCTTTATTTACATTTTTTTTACCAATTATTTCAACTAAATATTTTGCTAAATACCCTGAAATTTTTCCCCAACCTATCAAAAAAAGTTTACCTTTTCTTAAATCAATTTCATCGTCTAGTATTTTTATTATATTTTTATTTTTTTTTTTTATATTTTTTTTCAAATAAATATTAGGTTTAGAATTTTCTAGAGTTTTTTGAAAGCTATTTAAAAAGAATTTTTTTAATATTCTTAAATCTAAATTGCTTTTTTTATACATTATATATTTTTAAAATATATTGCGGTTGCAATCGTATTTTTAGAGAAAAGAATAAAATAATATATAAATATTAAGATTAAATATAATTCTAATATTTTATTTTGATTTAATGCAAATAAAATAAAATAATTTAGCAGCATACCAGGTTCGGCAAATAAATTTCCTCTAAGAACTTCATTTTCAATAAATGAAATATTTGACTTTAATTTTGTTAAATTATTTATATTATTTTTAATATAGAATTTTTGGTTTTGAGTTGGATTAATCAAACTTAAAATATACCTCTTTGAACCTAAGTATCTAATTGAAATTAAAAAAAACGTTATAAGAAAGCTTATAATTAAAATATAATTTTTATTTAATATTATTTGATCATTATCAAAATTAAATAAGTAGTATCCAACAGTTACAGGAGATAAAAAGTAAAATATGTCTGCTCCAAGTGAATCTAGAGTTTCTCCATAAAATGTTTTTCTTTTACTTAATCTAACCATATCCCCATCTAATGAGTCTAATGCACCAAAAAGAACCCAGCAAAAAGCTCCTATCATTGCTTCATTAATTATTATAAAAAATGATCCAAGCGGAATAAAAATGAAACTTAGTAAACTTATAAAATCTGGTGATACTTTTAATTTATTTAAATAAAACGCAGGTAAAAAAGTTATATATTTAATCATTATATTCCATAAAACATAATTGTCTGATAGATATCTTTTTTTAGATGGATTTTTTACTTTACAATCTTTATAAATTTTAGAAATTGTTTTTATTTTCATAACTTGTTAATTTGACAAAGTTTCATTAAATCTTCACTAAGTAATTCGATTTTAATTTTTTTATATTTAGGATTTATATTTTCTAATCTTGATTTTATTTCTAAAATTTCAGAATTAGAAAATGGTTTAAATTTAACATTTAAATAGGGTCTTGGTGAAATATTCTTTCTTAATAATTTTGATTTTAGAAATGCTTTAATCAAAAATTCATTATTCTCTTTACAATATTTATTACCTTTAAAGTTATTCCAAAATTTTATAATATTCTTATAAGATGGATTATTACTTATATTTTCAAATCTATAATTTATCTCCTTAAAACTATTTTTTTTTAATTCATGTTTTTTCTTATTATTTAATATTTTTTTAATTTCAGAAATCACAGATGACTCAGTTTTTTTTATAGTACTGACTCTGTTGGAAATTGGATGCCCAATTGTATCTTTTATAGGCATGTATGAAATTGTTGGAATTTCACGAATTGCCGACTCCAATCCTCCGGTACAACCATTGTGCATTACAATTTCTGCTTTGTTAAGAGCATCAGATAAATTATTGGAGTTATCTACTAAAAAGTTTTTGTAATCCTCAAAAATAATTTTCCAATGTGAGCTATTTTCTATTGGATGTGGTCGGAAAAGAAACTTTTTTCTCTTATATATTTTGGCTAGTTTCTTTAACAAATTAATAAATTTTTCAATCAAAGTTGCTTCTATTGTCATCCTTTTAAATAACAATTTTTCAGACATGCCTAATTTAAAATATTTTGTTTCTTTTAAAAACTTATATTTTTCATATAAAGTCGTATTACCAAATATATTTTCAAAATTTGAACTAATTAAAATATATCTATTACTTTTCTTTCCATAAAATTTTTTAAAGTCCTTTCTCCAATAATCTGCACGAGGATTACCTGTATTTATTATTTTTTTTTTTAGTTTTGGATATTTAGATGACAAGTTTTTATAATCGAACTTCCCCCAAGTAAAAAGATAGTCAACTAATTTGATTGTTGACTCACCAAATCTTGTGGAAACATACTCGTCTCCATTTTCATTCACATGTCCAACTTCCTCGTCCTGGCTTGTTATTAAAAAATTTCTTTTTCTTAAATTTTTTAATTGATTAATTCTCTTTTTATTTGGAGTTAGTGATTTATGGTGTATTAATCCAGGTTTTAAAAGATTTTTGTCTAATAATTGGACAATATTCCCAAGGTAAACTGAGTGACCATTAGATGCCGCCTCAAGTGCAAGCAAAAATCTTGAGAGAAACTCTCTTTTTTTTATCTCAACAATAATATAGATGTTCACTTTTCTAAATATGAGTGGTTCTCAATTAGAATATTATTCTTATCAAAAATATCTTTTGGAAAATTTTTATATTGGGTTTTATTGTTTGACCAGTAACTTTCATCACTCTTTTGATTTATTCTGTAGTTTATATAGTTAGTTGCACTACTATGTTTTAAAGCCCAATTTTGAAAAATTACTAATCTATCTTGAGTTTCTTCTCTTACTAGAAAATCGGGCAAATATCTATCTAGTAAGGGATGCAAATTAAATTTTTCAAAATTCTTTAGTCTTTTGAATCTTCCACAGTGATGAGTTCTGCCATTCCAAATAATCATATCTCCCGCCTCTGAGGGTATATTTATATATTTAAATGTTGGTATAAAAGATTTTAATTTATAATTTTTTTTTTTTAATTTTTTTAAAGAATAGTAAATTTTTTTAATTGAGTTAGTTAAAAGTTTTTTATGAGATTTTTCAATCATTTTTATTCCACCACTATTATTTTTGTGATCTTGTAAATAAAAACCTATCCTCCAAACTTTATATTCAGTTGTAATTGGGTCTTCTTCGTCACCTCTTGCATCTATGTGAAAAATGCCAGTTTTTTTTTGAATCTTATCTATAAAAGTGCTTGAATCTAAAAAATATAACAACTCCTCACCAATCGTTTCTTTAAGAATATTAAAAAATTTATCTGAAAGAAAATTTGATTTAAGTAAATCTTTAGTATCAGATAAATATATATCCTGATTTTTATGATGATTGTCTAAAACAAATTTTCTTAACTTGGTAATTTCTTCAGAAGAAAAAACGTTTTTCACTAAACAATAACCGTTTTCATTAAGAAATATATTATTAGGTTTTTTTTCTTCGATCATTTTTTCAAAAATTTACCAAACAGAATATGATCTACATATTTTTTTGCAATGTATAATTGTTTTATCCTTTTTCCCTCAATTTTAAAACCATTTTTTTTAAATGCTTTTATCATGCCGTGATTTAATCCTGGTGTACCAGCAACCAACTTTCTCAAATTTAATTTTTTTTTAGAAACCATGATTATTAATTTAATTACTTTGGTTGCATAACCCTTATTCCAATAATTTTTTTCACCAATCATAATACCTATATCTGCAGTCTTCGCCTTCCAATCTATATGGCCAATTTTGATTGTTCCTATTGCATTACTGTTTACATAAATAAGATAAAAAAAATCATTTTTGCTTCTGTATAAATTTGTAACATATTTTAAGATTTCTTTTTTTTTTATAGTTTTGTCCAAATCGTCTCTATACAAATACTTTGTAACTATTTTATCTCCAAGCCATTTGAAATAATTAGTTTTGTTTATGTATGATGGTTTGAAGATTTTTATAGAAATTTTTTTTTTAATTTCTCTCATTTTTATCAATTACTAATTTTTCATATTCCCACTTGATAAAGTCATAACCTTTTTCAATTAACATATCTTTAGTTTCCTTTAACCCTATTCCCATAAAATTAAATATATGGGAGGTAGAAACTGCATGTAAAAATTTTGTCTCTATACCTTGTAAAAGATGAATATAATTATCTGCGCCTCCACAAGGAATAATAGGAAGCGTTGTAATATCATTGACATCTTTTAAAGTTTTAAAATCATAGCCATATCCAACTCCGTCTCTATCTATACAATTAAGCATAAGTTCACCAGCACCTAATTTTTCAACTTTTTTAACAACTTCGATTAAGCTTTTATCAACTTTCTCTTGTCCATTATTAATGAAAACTTGAGCCTCTTTAATACCCTCTTTCTTGTAGTCAATTGAGGCCACTAAAGATTGTGAACCATAAACATCAACTATTTTGTTTATAAATTCGTTTGTATTTTTATGAAAGGCAGAATTAATTATTATTTTATCCGCACCGTTATCAAAATATTTTTTTGCTGCATCAAAATTGTTTATCCCCCCACCAATAGCAACAGGCATAAATGATTTTTTAATTAATGGTTTTATACAAGAAATAAATTCATCATAGTTATATCTATTATCTTTTGAAATATTAAGTATTGTTAATTCATCAATACTTCTGCACATTTCTTCAAATTCATAATTTTCTAATATCCATTTTGTATCTCCAACTTTTTGTAAATTAAAATTTCTGCTAAGATTAAATTTCCCCTCTGAAAAAAGGAGTGCAAAACATAATCTAGAAGAAATCATTTAAATTAATTTGTATTTTTTTAAAAAATTATAAATAAATTGAATCCCTTGATTTTGACTTTTTTCTGGATGAAACTGTGTGCCAACAATATTATTTTTTTTTATCACAGATGGAAACTTTATTTCATATTCTGTTTCTGCAATTATATCTGATTTATTTTCTGCCTCGAAATAATAACTGTGTACAAAATAAAATTTAGATTCTTCTGAAATATTTTTGAAAAGCTCTGGCTCACTTAAATTAATTAGATTGTTGAAACCAATATGAGGTATTTTTTTCTTGACTCTAAATTTTGTGAGCTTACCATTTATCCAGTTGAAACCTTTTTCGGAGTGACTAGTCTCTTCACTGGTAGTTCCAAATAATTGCATTCCAAGACAAATTCCTAAAACAGGTATTTTCTTTTCATTAACCATAGAGTCTAAAGGCTCTTTAAATCCTTTTTTTTCAATGTCATTTATAATTTTAAACGAACCATCTCCAGGAAGAATTATGCAATCTGAGGATAAAATTTCATTTGTAGAATTTATTACTTTTGCATCAATATTTAAAAAATTAAAAATATTTTTTACAGACCATATATTCCCACAGTCATAATTTAAAATATTAATTTTCATCAGAAAAATATTGTCTATCCAGTAAGTCTTCTGAATGTTGAATGTTTGATTTCAGATTTAAGTGGAAATTTATTTAATTTTAAACAATAGTTTATCTTATTAAACACTCTATCCACTTCTTTTAAATATTTATTTATAATAAATTTATTAAATGAAAGACTTGTAGTTAAAGTTGTATTTGCTAAGAAACCTTTACGTAACATTTCTTGTGCAAAATATGTGGATATTTCAAGATTATTATTATAATTAAATTTGAAACTTGGGATACTATCCAAGCCCGAAACAGTAATGTTTATTTTGTTTTTTTTTGCAAGCTCAGCCCATCCTCTTTTTATGATCTTGCCAAATTTTTTTATTTTGTTATTTACGTTTAATTTTTTGAGCTTATTTAATGTGGTATTAGCTGCAATAAATCCCAGGGAGTCAGTCCACATGGTAGAGCTAATAAATGATTCCTGAGAAGCTTGCATTATTTTTTTTTTCCCAATTATTGCTGATATTGGATAACCATTTCCGATTGATTTTCCATAAATTGCTATATCCGGATTTACATTAAACTTAAGGTGAATGCCTCCATAATTATCTTTAAATCCCGAGGTTATTTCATCAAAAATGAGGATTATTTTATTTTTACGAGTAATTTCTCTAATATTTTGCAAGAAACCTTTTATTGGTTTTACTCCTCTCATTGGTTCCATAATTACAATTCCTATTTCATTTTTTTTGTTTAAGACGATTTTTTTAAATGATTTTAAGTCATTATAGTCAAATGGTTTAATTGTGCCGGCATAAGTTTTTGAAACACCTTTTGTAGATAATCCGGTCAAATGTTGTTTATCTAAATTTTTTGAATTTTGCATATTCGTGGCGAGGTACCAATCATGCCATCCATGGTAGCCACAAAAGGCAATATTTTGTTTCCCTGAGAAAGCTCTTGCAATCCTTATTGCTACCATGCACGCTTCACCTCCTGATTTACAAAATTTAGCCATTCCAGCCCATTTATGAATCTTAATTAATTTTTTTGCCAATTTTATTTCATCTGTTGAATTTAAAGTTGTCATTGAACCTTTTTGTAAACCTTTAATTATTGCAGAATTAAGATCTTTATCTGAATAACCTAGTACACAAGAAGTTACACCCATCCCTGCAAAGTCATAATACATATTATTTTCTAAATCCCAAATTTTACATCCTTTAGCTTTTTTGTAATATGAAGGCCATAAATTTGGTAAATAAAATTCACTTCTTTTTGACAAGAGTTGATTACCACCAGGTATAATTTTTTTTGCTTGTTTTAGAAATTTTTGCCCTAAATTCATAAATTAACTAATATTTTCTAAATAGTTGTTGTATTGATTTATATTTCCTATTTCATACCAATAGTTATCTATTCTGAAACTTAAAGTTCTTTTCTTTTTTTTTAATGATAAACTAATCAGGTCAGTCATATTAAATTTTCTGTTATTGGGTATCATTTTAACAAGCCTATAATCTAAAATATATATTCCTGCTAGAATTTCAGAATTATATATAGGCTTTTCTTTCATAGAAACTATGTTGTCTGACATATTCTTTTCAACGATACCATAGGGGTTTTGTAATTCATAGGCTCTAGTAACAATAGTGAGATCTGATTTTTTAGATGTGTGAAAATCTAATATAGATTTTAAATCAAAATTTGCAACAATATCACCATTTATCACTATAAAAGGTTTTTTATCTTTTAATATTTTTCCCTTAATCAATTTTACAGATCCAATTGTTCCTAAAGGTTTTGTTTCCTCAAGATATTTAATATTAACATTTAAGAGTCTTCCATCTTTAAAATAATTTTTTATTTTCTCTTTCAAATAATTGACACTCAAATAAAAATTACTAAAACCCGAGTCTTGACAATTTAATATTAACTTTTCAAGTATAGGTTTACCATTAATTTTTACCATTGGTTTTGGAGTATTTTTAGTCATCGGTCTCAATCTCTCGCCCCTACCTCCTGCCATCACTATTATTTTATTATTTTGATTATTTAAATTAATTTTGAATTCTACACTGTAGGCACCGATAATTTTATTTTTTTTATTAACTATAGGAATTATTTTAATACTATAATCATTTATAAATTTAAAATATTTTTTAATATTATTATCATTTCTTATAGAAAAGGGTTTGTGATTATAAATTTTTTCTATGTTAGATTTTAAGTTAAACCCATTAATTAAACCTCTTCGAATATCACCATCAGTAATTGTACCTTTTAAAATTCCAGATTTTGAGCTAACAATTAAGATTTGTGAGCCTATTTTATTGAGTTTAATTAAACATTGTTTAATATTTAAATCATTGAAAATAACGATTTTTTTCCAGTTATTTAACTTATTAATCATTAAAATTTTAATCTACTAGGTAGACAGATAATCCTAGAAATCAACTCGTTTGAATTATTCAGTTTCATTTTTGGACATTTTACAAACATTTTTTGATTTGAAACTAGTTCCCAAACAGGCCTAACAGAAATTTTATTCCTCAAAAAATTTTCGATAATTTCGTTTCTAAGTTTTAAATTTTTTTTTTCTAATATAATTGCTTGAAGCCAATAATTACTCTTTGAATCTTTATCATCAGCAAAAACTTTTGCAATATTGTGACTATTAAAAAAATTTGAATATTTTTTAAAAAGTATTCTATTATTGTTTTTCAGTTTATTTATTTTTTTTAATTGGGAAATACCTAGTGAAGCATTAATGCTTGGTAATCTATAATTATATCCATTTGTCTCAAAAATAGATTTCCAGGGATGTTTTTTTCTACCAAGGGTGGTTAATTTAAGTACTTTTTGTGCGATTTTTTTTGAATTTGTAAGCACTGCTCCGCCTCCACCTGTAGTAATTATTTTGTTTCCATTAAAACTTAAAGTTCCAACTTCTCCAAAAGTTCCTGCATGCTTTTTCTTATAGTAACTTCCCAAAGCCTCTGCAGCATCTTCTATGACTGTTAATTTAAATTTTTTTGAAATTTTAATTAGTTCATTCATTTTAGGTGGGTGTCCAAAAATATAAACTAATATAATAGCTTTTATTACTCTATTAGTAGATTTATTTATCAACTTATTACCAATCACTTTGCAATTTTTTTTTAAATATTTTTCAAGTTTATTAGGACATGCTCCAAAATTTTCTTTCTCGACATCAATAAAATGTGGTATTGCACCACAATTAGAAACTGCATTTGCGTTCGAAATATAATTTAATGATGGCATTAATACCTCGTGATTTTTTTTAATACCTGTCGCAATGACAGAAACTTGCATTGCAGCTGAACCATTAATTGTTGCAATGACGTATTTAGATTTTGTTAATTGTTTTAATTTATTTTCAAAAATTTGAGTATATCTTCCATATGTGGATATTTGATTCTTATTTAATGAGTTTTTAATACTTAAATAATCATCTTTGAAAATGATTGGAGCATTTAAATTTTTCAAATCAACAAGATTATTGAATTTTTTTTTAAATTTTTTAATAAAATCTAAATTTTTCAATTTACTAAATATTGTATATATTTGATTTAAAATTTTGACTGTTTTTCTGGTACCATCTAAAAGTCATTTTTAGAGCTTTTTTAAAACCATTTATTCCTTCATATTTTGGCTTCCAATTAAGTAGCTTTTTAGCTTTTTTATTAGATGCTTTTAATCTGTAAACTTCAGAGGATTTTTGCCTCTTCCTTGTGGGGTCAATTTTGACAAATTTTTTCTTTCCCGATATTTCAAACGAAAGTTCTATGAGTTTTTTAATTGAAATTTCATATCCAGTTCCTAAATTTATGACTTCTCCAAAAATTTTTTTATTTTTTGAATTTAAAGCTAAAAAAAAGCCATTAATTATATCTGTTATATAATTAAAATCTCTTGTAGGAGAGAGATTTCCAATTTTAATTTTTTGATTATTATTTATTTGACTAAATATTGTTGGTATGATCGCTCTTAATGACTGTCTCGGACCAAAAGTGTTGAAAGGTCTTAAAATAATTACTGGTAAATTAAAAGAATTATAAAAAGATTGAGCTATATGATCTGCTGAAATTTTTGATGCCGAATAAGGAGATTGAGCATTTAAAGGGTGTTTTTCATCAATAGGCACATATTTAGCAGTCCCATAAACTTCACTTGTGGAAGTGTGTATAATTTTTTTTACATTATTTCTTTGTGCAGCCTGCATTATATTAAGTGTCCCAACACAATTAGTTTCTATATAATTTTTTGGAGATATATAAGAGTAAGGAATGCCAATTAATGCAGCTAGGTGTAGTATTGCATGCTGATTTTTTGTATGGTGTATCATTTCATTTAAATCTCTAATATCGCCTAAAACTATTTCTACTTTTTCTAAAATTGATTTTTCTAAAGTTTCAAGCCAACCCCAAGAATTAAAAGAGTTATATTGAACTAAAGCTTTTACTTTAAATTTTTTTTTAACTAAAAGTTCTACCAAGTGCGACCCTATAAATCCCTCAGATCCAGTTACAAAAACTTTTTTCATTAAATATCAGATATTTTTAAATTATATTTTTTATTTTTATAATAAGGTTTAAACTTTTTAGTCATAGTTGATTTTAAGAGTAAATCTAAGTCATATTTTTTTATATTATTTGATAAGTTGTAAAGCTTTTGCAAATTCTTTCTTAAATATATCTTTTTTGACCACTTAAATTTGTTTTTTTTTAATGAATTAATATTAATTTTTTTATTTTTTTTTTCTATTAATAACTCAGTTATTTTTTTTATCTGGTTTAATTGTATTTTGTAAGTTTTGTTTAAAATTGAACTAATATTATCATCTTTTGAAATTTTGAAGTAATCTGCCAATAAAATCGGTCCATTGTCAATTTTATTACTCATTAGGTGGGCTGTTGCACCATAGTACTTTTCTTTGTTTAATATTGCAAAGTTAACACATCCAATCCCTCTATATTCGGGTGGCCCTGGATGAAAATTTATAGCTAAACAATTTTTTCTTAGTTTATTTAATTTCAAGATTATTTTGGATCTAAAGAAAAACATATAATCATATTCTCTCTTATAAATTAATCTAGACACATTTTTCTGATTTAGTTTTTCACCAGTTAAAATAACATTTAATTTGATATTTTTTTTTCTTAAAAAACTTATTATATTTTTAGAGTGTTTGTCGTTTTTTTTCCCACAAAATAAAAATTTTTTTTTAGTATATTTCAAATTTAGGTGTCCAAATATTTTGATTATTTTTGTAAAACAAATCTTTATTTGCCCATTTATCAATTATTTCATTGAATTCATCTCCATTCATTGAATAATATTCTAAATATTTTTTTATATGGCCTGAGTCTGGTGGCTCACCATCAAATTTTTTTGCAATATTTAAAGCTTGATTTCTTGTCATTGAACCTCTTCTAATTTCATTTGTAACATCCATTGAAACACGTCCAAATCCGAATTTAAGATACATTAAGTAATAATAAAGTCTTATTAGATATGTGTCAGTTACTGAAAAATTTTCTATAGATCCTTGGTTTCTCTCTTTTTTTTCAAGCAGTCCGCAATGTTCTTTTGCAACTAAATAATGATTATAATTTACAAAGTTTTCAAAATATGACCAATGATATAATTCTGGTATATTATTATGTTTTAACTCATTTTCATCAGGATAAGTAAACCAATACAAGTCATTTTTATCAAATTTTTTAAGATAATCATTTGGATTTAATCCGCTAAGATAAAATTTAATACCTTCTTCTTTGGAATAAGTCTGTTTATATCTCAAGCTTAAATCTCCACCATACTCACTTTCGCCCTCTTCAGCAAACATTACAAAAGGTATATCAAATATAATTGAAGCTCTATAAATTGCAGTTTGCACAGATATCATGAAGGCATGCATTGGAATACCTTTTTTTATAAAATTATCTTTATCAATTTTTTTCTCTACCTCTCTGTTAGGAGTAATCATAACGTGCTCGTACCCCCTTTGAATAAAATTTTCTATATTTTGTTTTCCAATTTCTTCTTCGAGTGGTGGCCTAATAGTTACACAAAGAGGATTCATTCCTAATTTGTGTTTCAAATTATAAGCAATATAAGCACCATCTTTTCCACCACTATAAGGAACTAAAACATCGTGTCTTCCTTTATTTCTCTTCTTATATTTTTCACAAATTTTCTCTAATTCCTCCCATCTTGATTTCCAATCTATTTTATTATTTTTCATTTCATTCCACTCACACGCGCCACAAACACCTTCAGAATTAAAATTTTGCCTTGGCCTAGTGTGAGGCATCAAACATTTTTTACAATAAGTGAGTAATCTTTTTTTTTCCATTTAATATTTGGTTCTTTGAATTTTTTCCATTAATTTCAACATTCGAATATCATCTGAGAGGTTGTTTGGAAAAATTTTTTTTCTTGGATAATTAATTTGTTTTATAAAAGTTTTAATTTCATTTATGTATGGTTTTTCTGAATTTTCATAACCTTTAACTACTTTTCCTGTGTTTATAGTAAATTTTTTAAAGTGCTTGTTTTTTATATTTGAAAATTTTATTAGACCTTGTTCGCCACTTAATACAATTTTACCTTCACTGCCAACGATAGTTAGTTCTCTTGTGGTTCTTGGTCTAGATAAAATTTCAATAGTGATATCTCCTAATGTTTTTTTTGAAAATAAAACAGAAAATCTAGATATATCTGAAAAATTTATTCTCATTTTAGACAATTTTAAATTAACTGAATTTAAAAATTTAATTTCTCCAAATATTTTATGTAGCCAAGTTAATTCAAATGGTATTAACTCCTTACAACCATTTGAGCTTTTGTCCCAAACGTAGTGACCTTTTTTTTCCCAAGGATGCCAATCTGGAAGATAAAGACCAACATGATAATTAATGTAATGGGGACTTCCTATTTTTTTTGATTTAATTAATTGATTAATTTTTTTTACACCATCATGAAACATCATCGTACAGGAAGGTGCTATTACTCTTTTTGCTTTTTTGTTTTTTTGTGAAAGTTCCTTTATTTTACCAATATTACAAACTGAAGCTTCAATAAAACAATCTTTATTATAAAATAAAGAAGCATGAGCATATTTCATATGGTACTGGGGTGAAGTTGAAATTATAATTGCTTGAGGATTAAAATTTTTAATAGCGTCCTTAAAATCATCAAATACTTTAATGCCATACTTTTTAATAGCTTCATTTCTTCTGTCTTTTCTGACATCAAAACCTGCAACTTTTCTTTGATTAAGAGCCAAAAGACATCTAATCCTTCTTTTGCCCATTGAGCCAAGTCCTACAACTAAAAATTTCATCTTAAATTAATTTTTTGCATTATTTTTTCTACTGAATAAAAATCGTAAATATCATCTATTTCATAACATTGACAATCTTTTATTTTATAAAACATA
>MDSW01131018.1_pt1 | contig 42410 bp, 41 predicted proteins | sample 811171 | NCBI WGS metagenome assembly MDSW01 (sample SAMN05326641, study PRJNA326480) | marine metagenome | isolation source: seawater | place: Atlantic Ocean: North West | collected 2012
CGTGCCCTTTGGACAGGATGCAGCGATCACGGCCGACCCACGCCGGGTCGTCGGGGCGGTATTTCAGAACATCGTCGTAAAGGACCCGCATGATCTCGATCAGCGACATCGCCGGGCCGACGTGCCCGCGCCCGCCGTTGACCAGCGCGCGCATCACGAGGCGCCGCAGATAAAGGGACCGTTCGTCGAGAGGTGTATCAGTCATTATACTGTGTCGTCACTTTCGTGAATAAGGCGTCGGCTGCCTTCAGCTGACGCGCCCGTGCCTTGGCCGCATCGCCCGCGCCGCCGGCGGCGACGCGCCGGGCCCAGCGTTCGGGCAGGAACTCGTTCAGGACGATCAGGCACCAGATCGCGCCGAACAGAGGGGATAGGGCTTCGAAGCGGGTTCGTAAAGCCTCTCCGTCGCGGGCCGCGAAGAAGTCCAGCATCGCGGCCCGGAACCTGTCCGCGGCTGTGGGGGACATGGCCGAACCCGGGTGCCAGACCGCGTCGGCGATCATCTTCACCGGGTCGTCCCAGCCGAAGTATTCGAAATCAAGAAACACCAGCCGGCCGTCTTTTCGGCGCCGCGCGTTGTGAAATCCGAAATCGGACGGGCTCAGGGTCCGCGCCGATTTCCCGAGCTTCTCGGCGAAATCGAGCCCGGCGTTGTCATAAAGATCGTGCGCCCGTTTGGTCAGGGCTTCAAATCCGGGCTGGAGACGCGTCGCCAGAAACGCGTGCAGCGCGTCGTCGTCCGCCGCGGCGCGAAGCCGGGCCAGGCGCCCGGCAAACTGTGCCGTTACATCCTCGCCTGAAAAGCAACTCGCGGATGCCGGCCGGATCGCTGCTGCGTCCGTGTCGCCCGCGATCGTGCCGAGGGTCTCGGCCAGCGCCGCCATGGCGTCGACATCGGCATCCGAGATTTGTCCCGGCGCGTCGCCCCCGATCCATTCGTACGCCGCGCAGCCGAGATCGTCGTCGCGGGCGAAGGCTTTCGGCACGCTGGCGATGCCGTTGGCACCCATCAGCTCAAGGGCGGCGAACTCCTGACCGAGCCGGTCGCGCGGATCGGCGTCCTGACGGGGATAGAACTTGATCGCATAAACGCCGTCCGCCGTTTCGGCGCGGTAGACGCGGTTGTTGCCGCCACCCGTCGCCGGCGCCGCCGATGTCAGCGGAGCATTCAACATGCTGGCAGCCGCTTTCTCCAGGTCCGCTTCGGCGTGCGTCTGATCAAGCACCAAAGACGGCCTCGCGAATATCGTTCCAGCCGGGATAGTCGTTGCCGCCCAGAAGATAGGGCGTCACATGTTTCGGAAACCCGGATTCCTGAAAAACCTCGTCAAGGTCGTCGATGAAGTGATCGACCCCGGCGTCGGCGATGGCGCGGGTCTTCTCGGCGCGGGTCGCATGAAACCCGACGTCGGCGGGCTTGAGCGGCGAAATTGCCGGATCGAAAAAGCGATTGTCCTCAAGCCATGTCATCGCGGCATCGCGGAGATTAATGCGCGCCTCGTCGAAATGACCGTATTCCGTCTTATGTGAGATCACGAAAACCTTTGCATCGTGTTCGAGACAGGCCGCCAGGAAGTCCATCACGCCGGCCATCGGGTGGGCCAGCGGCATGAAACGTCCGTAAACCTGACCCTGCAGGCGTTGCCATTGTTCCTCGCCGCCGGGCGCGGTGCGGAGCGCTTCCCGGACCTCGGTCTTGGTGCCGGAAAAGCCCGCGTCCAGCATGCCGAGTTCGCCGGCGACGCGGGCGAAGACCCCCGCATAATCGGCGATGGTGTTATCGAAATCGATACCGATACGCACGGTCGGACGTTACTTCAGGTCCGTGTCCTGCATGCGCTTGATGTTGAAGTAAAGCGGGTTGTCCATGGTGTCGGAAAGCCGCCCGTCCTTCATCGCCTCGACCAGATCGACCACCGCATCCTGAATGGTATGCGACGGCTGGAAGCCGAGTTCCTTTTTGATCTTTTCCGACGACACGTGGTACGAGCGCGGATCGTCGGTCGGCTCGACGTTGATGGTCAGATCGTCGCCGACGACGTTCTTCACCATCTCCGCCAGTTGCATGACGGTGTGGTTTTCGTAACCGGCGTTATAGATCTTGCCGTCAATCTCCGCGTCGTCCTTCTGCAACAGGAACAGATACAGATCGGTCATGTCCTCGATATGGATGTTCGGACGTTTCTGATCGCCGCCGAAGACCTTGATCGCACCCTTGTTCACGGCGAAGTTGGTCAGGATGTTGACGATCACGTCGAGCCTTTGGCGCGGCGAATACCCGCAGACCGTCGCGGGCCGGACCACGCAGGTCGTAAAGCCCGGTTCGCGCTCTTCTTCCAGTTCCACCTCGCACAGCGCCTTGAACTTCGAGTAATCGGTGAGCGGTTCCAGCGTCAGGTCCTCGGTCACTTCCGGGTCGTCCTTGACGCCGTAAACCGACGATGACGACGCGTAGATGAAGCGTTTCACGCCCGCTTTCTTGGACGCCTTCACCAGCGGACGGAAGGAGTCGTGGTTGATGGAGCGGCCGAGATCCGGATCCAGATCGTAAGACGGATCGTTGGAAATGCACGCCAGGTGGATCACCGCATCACACCCTTCAAGCGCATCGGCGACGGTCGCCGCATCGCGCAGATCGCCCTTGACCTCGCGCAGCTTCGGATTGCCGGCAACCTTCGCAAGAACGTCGTCGCCGTAAAGGTAAAGATCCAGAACGGTGACGCCGTGTCCGGCGGCGAGCAATTTCGGCACCAGAACGGCGCCGACGTAACCGGCGCCCCCGGTAACCAGGACGTTCCACTTCTTATCGTTCATTGTCTTGTCTTTCCGTTACGAGTTATTTCAGAAGGGTCGTGATGTATTTGATCAGCGGCACCTTCTCGATGTGTTTGCGGTGGCCGACGATGCCCACCTTGATGCCGCCGGCCGCGTTGCCCGCAAATGCCACCACTTCCATCGGCGCGCCAATGGCGGCCAGCGGCGCGGCCACGGCGAAAAATGCGTCGCCGGCGCCGACGGTATCGACGACGGTTTGGGTGAACGCCGGGATGCGCATGATGCTGTCCGGGCCGTCATAGACGACGCAACCCTGTTGGCCGTGCGTCACCACGAATTTTTTGCAATCGACGAGTTTCGAGAGCGGATCGGTGACGATATCCTCAATCCGGCTGAACCGGTCCTTCGCTGCCAACTGCGCTTCTGGCGCATCGATGCAGATGAAGTCGGCACGCGGATATTTTGTGATGAGGTTGTAGCCGTGATTGGCGCTGTTGGTCTGTGTGTTAATGGCGAGAAATTTCGCTGACTGGTCAAGCGCCGCGATGGCGGCCTCGTCGATCATCCCATGCCCGAAATCGGTGACGACGACCATGTCGAATTCGCCGGCGCGTTCGGCGATCGCGTTGCAGATTTCGTCGCGGACCGTCTCGGGCGCAGGCGAATCGTCAAAATAATACACTTCGAAAAGCTTTCGGACGTAACCCGAATCGACAAACCGCGACTTTCGTGTGGTCGGAGCGCCTTCGCGGCGCACCGTTGTCAGCTTCACGTTCGCCGCGAGATGTTCCCTGATGAAATCCTCGTCGCTGTCCACAGTGCCGAGCAACGTCAGTATTTCGACTTCCTTGCAGAAGCTGGCGATGTGGTTGGCGGCCGCGAATACCCCGCCTGCGAAGCGCTCACTGGTGTGATAGCGCGTTGCGATCATGTGTTCCTTGGCGGATTTCCCCATGGCGTTGACATAGTGATATTCGTCGATGATCGCGTCGCCAACGATCAGCACGCGCATGTTCGCAATCTTGTCGAGCGAGTCCTGGATCAGCTGTTCGATACCGCGCTCCCGGGCCGAGCCGAGGTAGGCTCGAAGCTCCGGGTCGAACACGTCCATGTATTCGTTGATCAGCGATGACGAGCTGAAGGTGATGTCACGGGTGAAGACGACGCGCCCGCCGTGCTTTTCGACCTCATCGCATTCGTGCCGGATCTTGCCGGTAACATCGTCGTCCGGATTGGCGTAGTCGGAACCTTTCACATAGACCGACGGCTTGATCGCTTCGATGACATTTTCCGCCGACGGATGCGGGCTGATGGCGACCCAGTCGATCTGCTCCAGCGCTGCCAGCATTTCGGCGCGCAGGTCGTCGTTGAAGATTGGCCGGCCCGGCCCCTTGTTGACATGTTTCGCCGTTGTCAGCGTCACGATCAGGATGTCGCCTTCTTTCCGCGCGGTCTGAAAATGCCGCACGTGGCCCATGTGCACGAGGTCGAACACACCATGACACAGCACGACCTGCTTGCCGTTGGACCGGGCGTCGGCAGCGATCTGCGCGACGTCACTCAGGGATTTTATTTTTCGAAGAACGTCACGTGGCATTATTTTGCGGCACCATCATTTTTTCCAAGATACTTGAACCAATCCCTGGTCGCCTCGGCGATGCTTTCCGTGGTCCAGACCGGCGCGTCGCGCCAGTACTCGATATTTTCCAGAACGCTCGCGACACCTTCTTCCAACGACACTTTCGGTTGCCAGCCGAGCTTTTCGGTAATCAGGCTGATATCGGCAAACGTGCAGTCCGGCTCGCCCGGGCGCTTGGGGATATGCGCCACCCCGGCCGGATTGTCGAGCAATTCGACCAGCCGGTTGACACTATAGGTGCCGCCGCTGCCGACGTTCATCGAGATATTGCTGACGTCGGATGCGGCCGCGGCGATAAATGCGTCCGCGACATCGGTGACATATGTGAAGTCGCGGGTCTGGGTGCCGTCGCCGACCACGGTGAACGGCTTGCCGGCCAGGAGCTGCGCCAGGAAAACGCCGAAGACCGCGCCATAAGTGCCGGAGGTGCGCGAACGCGGCCCGTAGGCATTGAACAGCCTGAGCGAGACCACCGGCAGACCGTAAACAAGCCCCCAATGCAACAACAGCTCTTCACCCAGGCGTTTGGTCAGGGCATAGGGGTATTGCGGGCGTATTTCCGCGCTCTCGGGCGTCGGGTAGGCGTCGGGAATGCCGTAGCAAGAAGACGAAGCAGCATACACGAGGCGCTTGATGCCGGCATCCCGGCTTACTTCCAATACGTTATAAGTGCCGTCCACGTTCGACGTGTAATAGGCGTCAGGCATGTTGATCGACGGCACGATGTCGCCGAGTGCCGCCAGATGAAAGACCCAGTCGACGCCGTCGAAGTGCGGGCGAATGGCGCCCCGGTCACGGATGTCTGCCTCGATGAATGTCAGATCTTCTGCATTTCCAAGGTGCTCGAGGTTCGCAGCCCGGCCGGTCGAGCAATTGTCAATAACGCTAACGCGATGGCCCTTGTTGAGCAGCCGCTCGCAAATATGGCTGCCGATAAAACCGGCACCACCAGTAACAAGGCAGGTCTTCATTTTCTTATTTCGCTTCCTTTGGCGGGTGCGGCGACCGCCGACCAGAAAAGGCGTATGGCCTCGTCCGCATCGACGCCGCCGTAGACATCCCGCAAAATCTTGTCATTGTCGATACATCGCTTATGCGGAATGGCGTCGGGTAAATCAAATACACTCCGAAGCAGTCCGTAATCCGGATAAAACTTCCGGAGCGTAGCGTCGTCCCCGCACCAGAAAGCATACACCTCCTTGCTCGCGGCCATCGCCTCGAACGTGGCGCCGGAATGGATCGGGCCGATGACCAGATCGTAGTCCTTCAGCACGTCGTGCAGCCGCTCGGATTTCAGGACCCGGCAGTCGAGGTTGAAGTGATCGCGGATGCGCTCGTAGTAGCGTTGGCTTGGGCGGCCGGGATGAAGCTTGACGGCGATCTCGTCGAAACCGAGCTCACGCAGAATGTTCACCGCATCGACGAAGTACTCGTACTTGGTGGCGTTGAGCGACGACAGCCACCTGGAGACGATGCTGTATTCCAGGATGAGGGCGCGCTTGCGATCCGCTGTGCCGGCATTCGGTTTGTAACCGATGTAGTTCCCGGCAACGGGCGAGCCGACGAAGTGCTTATTGAGTCCCGGTGCGACGACGTCGAGCCAGCGGTCGTTGGCGTTCCCCCACGACAGACTGCGAGTCGCAGTCGCGGCCCGGCGCGGGTCGCCGCCCAGGAATTGGGTGCCAAACGTTTCCGGTAACATCGGACTGTGCCAGATATAGTCGACGGCAATGCCCAATTGCGCGGCCAGTTCGGCATAGAAGATATTTGGCGGGTTCTTCGGCGTATCGATCACGACGACCACGGGTTTGAGCCTGCGAAGTAGACGCTCGGCAGCGTCGATCTCCGCGGCCCAGCGATAAAGTCGCTCACCGTTGCCGAGAAATTCCAGCATGGCGTCGGCGATGACCGTATTCGCGGGCCCCGCTAAGTTTTCCAGGTTGCTCCGGAGCCGGGCCAGGATGTCATCGACGATACGGCGGTCGGCAGCGGCTAGGGCACGCGGTTTTGGTTGTGCGATGAACATCGCTCCGGCGGCCAGTGCGCGCAGCAGCGTGCCGAGTTTTTTCGGTTGGGCGCGGAAAAACAGGATCGGCGCGACTTCCGGTTTCTGTCGCTGGAAGCCGTTGATCAGCGGCCGCGTCATCGATGTGTTGATCGTTATCAGGGCGCGAGGTCGTCTGCGCGAAGCCACGGCGCGCAGACGGCTTGCCATGTGGAACATGATCTCGGCGGAGCGCACGAGCGCGTTTCGTAAGCTGGGCGTCGATGCGGAATCCGGGTTTTTCAGGTTCGCTTCCGGCAACATCGGCAGGTCTTCAACCGGAACGGTCTGGTCCGGTCGGTTATCAATGCACTCCACATCCAGTTCGCGGCACACCATTGCGACGACCTTGAACCTCTGATCGACGGTTAGCCCCACCGTTTCGGCACGGCAGTCCACGTATATGATCCGCCTGGGCTGGAACTCGCGGATCAGTTCACGTGTTGCATGTTCGATGCGTAGTGCCGCGGCACGAAACAGGATCGCCGGGCGCAGCGCTACCTGGCCCAGCGAAACGCCCCGGTAAAGGGTGACATCCTTGCCGTTGCTGAATGCCGGGTCATTGACCCGCAGCATGAACTCCTCTGCCATCTCTTCTACGTTGGCATCCCAGCGCGTGAGGGCTTCTTCGAACAGCACGCTCGGCCGGCCGGCCGCGATCATCTGTTGCCAATGCAGCCAGTCGCTGCATACCCAGACGGCATCCGCATGAGCATCGGCCAGCTCTGAGGTGACATGAGAGGTATGAGCAACGAAAACCAGCGCGCCGCCGCGGGCCGTGGGGCGCTTGGTATGGGCCAATGTCGCCATGCCGGGAGATCCGGTATTGCCGTACATCACGGTCATGCCGCCGTCTCCCAGCCGGCGTCGTAGTCCGCGATCATTTCGTCCAGGCGCTTGCGGGTCTCCGTATCCAGTTCCGCTTCCATCGCCTGCAGATTGCTTTCCCGTCGCTTGGCGCCATCAATATAGGGCAGGCGCAGTTTACGTATCGTGCGTGCCGTCGCGGGTGTCGTATGAGACCCGAGAAAGCCGGCGGCTTTCTCGATGACCTCTGCCGGGCGCGTGGTCAGATCGTCGAAATCGACAAGCATCACCTTCTCGCGGCGTTCCGCCGGCAGAGCCTTATATGTGTCGCGTGCGCGCATTTGTGCGCCGTGAAGCATATTGACGATCCGCGCCAGCGGCGCCATGGCCAGGTATTCCCGTTCCCAGCCGAACGCAAGGTGGTGCACGCAGTCGTCACCGCGGCGTCCGCAGATTGCGACGTTCCATGGTGAGCGGCACAGGTCGCCGCCACGTTTTTTCGACCACCAGGCATGCACGAGATCGATCGGATGACGCTGCAGCTCAATCACCTTCAGCGTTTCGGGATGGGCGTCGAAATGGATGCCGATGCGTTCCATCTGGAAATGGGTGTGATTCTGGAAGATCGCTTTTTCCGCGCCTTGTGCTTTCAATGCGTCCTGATGTTCATCACCGAACAGGCGTTTCAGATACGACATCGGCCGGGCCGCACGCCAGACGCTCGACGCGTCGCGCCAGCGGAAGTTCAGGTTCCGTGACAGCAGCGCGTTATACAGATGCACGTCGGGAAAGATACGGAGCATCGTCACCGCCGCGTCGTGCGACATCTTGCCGAACGAATACATGAAGCCGATGTAATCGATCACTTCCTCGATCCGCTCGAGCTCGCAGTCCTCGAGACTGCCGAGCAGCCGGCACATCGTCGTTTTTCCGGATCGCGTCGGCCCGTCGACCCAAACCAGGCGTTGCGCCAGATTGACGGGTCGGCAAAGCTCGATGCTGGAAAACGTATCGGGGGTGTTTTCGTTCATACGATCATTGCCGATGCTGCCGGTGCGTGCGCCTCAGCTCGCACGCTTTCTGAGCGATGCGATGAAGACCGAACTCCACGACAGGCTGATCGGTTCGTCTTCGAGCGCTTCCAGGCAGCCTGAAAGCGTGTTGAACACGCCCGGCGGCAAAAGCCGGTTCAGCGCCGGGTTGATGAGATGCGGATGAATGCCGTGCATGGATTGCGTTTCGAAGCCGTGCGCCCGGGCGCTCTGTGTCAATTCCGCCGGCGTATGCTGACGCGCTTCCGTCCCCATCTTCACGGCCGCCGCTGCTTCCGCCTCTTGCGTTTCCGCCGACGGGGCGCTCGGCGTTGCGTTAACGTCCGCCTTGAGCGCCGGCAACGCGCGTTCGAACGCGGCAACGAACTCCTGCGCCGCATCCGCTGCGACTGGTTTGCGTAACGCATCGAGTTCGGCCAGCAAGCCGGGTGCCGTGCCGTTCTCGATCTCACGCACGGTGCGGTGCGAATGTGAGGTCATGTTGAAGAGCCGGTTCCGGCACGAAACCATGAAGCGGCCTTCCGGTTTGAGCGCCCGTGCAGCACACGCCAGGAGCGGATCGTCCGACGGGAAATAACCGATGACGCCCATCGCGGTAACGACATCGTAGGCGGTGTCCTCGATCTCGGCCGACTCGATGTCGCCTTCGCGAAACACCAGGCGTTCCTGGGTTTCGGCGTCCGCTTCGGCGCGTGCCGCCGTGGCGATGCCGATCATCTGCGGCGATTGATCGATGCCGAAAACGGTGTGTCCGCGTTCGGCGAGCGCCAGCGCCAGATGGCCGCCGCCGCAACCGAGGTCGAGCACTTTTAGCGGCGCTCGCGCTTCATCCAGCAGCCGGCAGATCACGCGACGGCGGTGTTCGGCCGTCGGAAAATCGTAAGGGCTGCCCTCGTAACTAGCGCGCACCCACGAGCCCGCTTCGTTGCGGAAATGCTCGGCGACCTGTTCCTTTTTCATGAAGCCGGCCTCAGCCTTTTGCCTGGTCCATGAAGGCGGCTACATTGTTGACCGTGTTCAGGCGCTCGAAGTCGTCATCGTCGATACTGATCCCGTAACGCTCCTCCAGCGCCAGGAACAGCGCCGAAAGATCGAGCGAGTCGATCCCGTATTCGGCGAAAGGCTTATCGAAATCGTCGATCTCTGGCGTGCCCGGCGGGCACACCTCGCGAATAATTTCAAGAATCGTGGACTGTTGATCGCTCATGGCTCGTTTTCCTTAAGATATCTTCATGGTGTCCGGCGGGTAATCACGCAACTGGCCGCCGACAGGCCGACGCCGAATCCGCAAAGCACGATCCGGGACACGTCGTCGTTATCCATATGCTCGGCAAGCAGAAGCGGTATCGACGACGACACGGTATTGCCCGCCTTTGCCAGATTTGACGGCACTTTTTCCGGCGCCAGTTCAAGTCGGTCGCGGATCGTGTCAACGATGTACTTGCTACCCTGGTGCAGCAGGTAAAGATCGGCGTCGCCGCGGCTCATGCCGGCTTTCTCAAGGGTCGCATCGATCAGTTTCGGCGCTTCTGTCGCGGAGAAAGTGAATACCGCGCGACCGTTCATATGCAGTGTGTCCGTCTCGACCATCAAAGCGTTGCCGCGTGCGCCGTCGGAAAAGAAGCTGAACGCGGACGGCGTCCAGCCGTGCGGTGCGTCGTCCGTTTCCTGCAACAACGTAACCGCGGCGCCATCGCCGAAAAGCAGGCAGGTGTTCTTGTCGTTCGGATCGACGATTTTGGAATACGGGTCGGCGGTGAAGAACAACCCGTTCCGCAAACCGTTCGCCTGCATGAATGCACCGGCGACGGAAAGGCCGTAGACGAAACCGGAGCAGCCAAGCGAAATGTCGAATCCGGCGCAGGTTTTCGGCAGGCCGAGCTTGCCGTGCGTGATTGCCGAAACATGCGGGATGCCGCCGCCGTCAGGGTTCTGTGTGCAGACGACGATGCAGTCGATGCTTTCCGCGTCGACGTCATGCTTTGCGCACAGTGCCTCGTACGCTCGGACGCATAGGTCCGAAGTCTCCTCTCCGGCGTCTTTGCGGGCAACTTTCCGCACGCCGATCTTGGTGTCCAGGAACGTCTGATTAATGGCGAAATCCTCGAACCGCTCGGCACTGTCGAGGCGGCCTTCAGGGATGTATCCGGCGACGGCTGTTATGGCGATCATTTCGGAATCCGTGAAAAGTAGATTTCGCCCAGCGTACCTGCCGGTGTCGTCAGCGTCGAGCGGGTCAGGCGCTGTTTCAGGTTCTGGATGACCTCGATAGTGAGCGTATCGACATCTCCGGGACGAAGGGGGCGTTCCAGATCAAGGCGGCTCAGGATCCAGCGTTCGTCTGGCGCGGGCCAGCGTGATTGGTGAAGATGCTTGGTCATCGGCACGATGACTTCGATCGGCGCAAGACCAGTCGGCGCCGCGATCTGCGCACTGTCGCCCTTGATGCTGACATGATCGCTGATCTCGCTCTCGTCGAACGGGCGGCGTTCTTCGACCGCACGTGCCGAGCGGACCAGCCAGCCGCGCACCGGGCCGGCAGCCGTGGTCACGTCGAAATAGACCATGCCGTTATCCGGCCGTGCGAGCTCATCGCCGTCTTCGAACACCACCATGTCGAACTGGTTGTCGGAAAACGACTTGAACGAAAACGAAAGCGGTCCGTCGAGCGGGGCTCCCGCGACGTCCTGTGCCGTCGCCAGCACCGTCGGCACGATGTCGGTGCCGTGCAGGTAAGTCCGCTCGCCCCGGTAAGGCATGTTCAGCGCGATACTTTTCATGTCAGATTCTGTAGGGCCGCTTTTCCGGCGGCGTGGCGCACCACACGTATATGTCGTCGCGCATCATGCGGCAGCACAATTTCAGGAAATCACTGACCGCATAGGAGAACACGCGGCTGCGTCCGAGGCGGGTCTCGGAGACGGTGTATTCCGTTTCAAAGCAGGCGAAAATGCGCTGGTTCAGATCGCGAGACAGATCCATGTCGCGGTACCAGACGTGCTGATAAAACAGCTCATCGCGGATGCCGCCGTCGCGGACCACCGGATGCACGTATTCCTTCGTATAGCGATATGGCACGCCCATAATCATTTCGGCGTGGTGCACCGTACTGCAGGTCAGGCGTGGAATCTGTCCGACGACCAGGCACAAGGCATCGGCGTCGACCATTCGCGCTTCCGGCGTTTCAGGACCGAATGCATGGCGTGCGACATTATCGCTGATCGCCGCCGCGTCGTGCCCGAGCGCAGTGTACGAAACGAACGGGTGAAAGCTGCGCCGTGCGCCGGCCTGCATGCGGACGAATTCGGAAAATGTCCCGATGTCGAAACTCGGCGTCGTTGCCGGGTCGAAGGGAATGTCCGTATTGCAGATGTTCATCGAAGCCGTCGGCACGACCAGGGTGCCTTCCGCGCCGATCAGATCGCGTATGACATCGAGGTGGGCTTCCATGGCGGCCGTCTTGCCGGGCGTTTCGAACGCCATCAGACGGCCCATGTTCGACGTGACGTAGACGGTGCGGCCACGCGTTACGCCGACGCGCCTGTAGGCGTCGCGGATGTCGGCTTTTGTATATGGTTGCGTGGCCACGGTCAGGAAATGATCTCTGAGGCGACGGCGATGTTGCCGAACTTGTCGCTGGCGCCGACGCCGATGGCCGCAAGGTCGAAGCCGGGGACGGTTTCGTGGTCGAAGACGTAACGCCACGACTGTCCGTCCAGTCCGAAATCGAGATTGTCATGGATGAACCGTCCGGCGCGGGTTTTCAGTGCGAAGAACGGCTGCGGCCCGAACACCTCGCCCTTTAGCGTGCGAATAGTGCATGCCTTTGGTTGCCCGCCTGGTCCGGTTTCAAGGTCGATGGCGAGTTCGAGGCCGGGCCCCGCATCACCGCCGTGGACGACGGCGCGCATGGCATCGCGCGCTTCGGCGAAGCGGAACTTCACGTCCGGAAATTTCTTCTGCGCGGCGCTCAACAAATCGCCGAGTGCATCCATCTCCGGCACCAGATTCCGGAAATCATGTGTTGCGATCGCCAGCAGCGTCGGCTGCCCGGTATCGGCGCGGGCGAAAGCTTTTTCGGTTTCGTGCGCATCGATGTTTGCAAAACGGCTCAGGATATTGAGCGCGCGGGCGATGTAACGCCGGCAGTTGCCCGGCACCTGATAGTCGTCGTGCGATGGCCGGTAGACGGACCAGTCGTGCGGCGCGCGGCGCCAGTCGCCGAAGCGGCCGCCGGCAAGATCGGCCATCGCCTCTAATTCGCTCGCGTCTTCGATCGCCGTGTTGGTGAAGTCGAACGGAATATATTGCTCCAGGAACCAGTGCGTGTCCGGGCGCTCGGTCTGGAACCCGCATCGCACACTGCTCGGGAAATAGTTCCGTTCGATGATTCGTCGCGCCAGCGTTTCGCGGATATGCGGCGAATTGAGAACCGATGTCGCGCAACGGTGCGCTTCTCGGTAAGTGGGCATCGGGTGAAAATGCCAGTGCAGGCCGTCCCGCGCCCAGCGTTCATCGCGGTCCGCTTCTTGGGCGTCGATGCGCGCCGCGTAATAGTCGTGCACCTTGTGGAAGCCCATTTCGCGGCGTCGCGGATTAATGTCGAAACCTACATGATCTAGGCAAAACCAGTTGAAGACGTAACCGCCGCCGAACGAATCCGTGACGCGGCAGCGCTGTTCGGCCGACATGGCGTCTTCCAGCATGCCGCCCAGTTTCTCCCAACTGTCCATGTAGTCGTTGCGGTGCGAACTCATGATGTCGCGGATCACGGCCTGCTTGTTTCCAAAATCGAGGTCGCCGGCAATGATCGCGTCCAGATTTTCGCGCGTGCGCTCGATCCCGCTGACGTCCACGAGCTCTTCGAGCAACTCGAACTTCGCATCGAGGTCGACGTAAAGCGGCCCCTCGGTGTCGACGGCGTGAACGACGTAAACGGTTTTGTCTTCACTGTTCATAGGCTGATGAACTTTTCCAGTATGCGCAGCCCGACGGGGCCGCTTTTTTCGGGATGAAACTGCACGCCGACGGCATTGCCGTGCATTACGGCGGCTGTGATCGTCTGCCCGTTGTAGTCGCTGTTGGCGAGATTATTGGCGGCGCTCTCCGGCTGCGCGGCGAACGAGTGAACGAAGTAAACGGCGTCGGTTTCGTCGATGTTTTCAAACAGCGTTCCCGACCACGACACGTCTTTTTCCCGCATGGAATACCAGCCCACGCGCGGCACCGGATGGCGCGTGCCGTCCGCGCCGGTCTCGGGGATTCGCGTGACCGTTCCCGCGATCAGCCCGAGCCCCGGGGTGTCGCCGAATTCCTCGCTCCGTTCCATCATCATCTGCATACCGACGCAGATCCCGAGAAAGGGCCTCTCTTTTCTTATGTAGGCAAGTATCGGCTCGACGAGATTCTTTTCGACAAGCAGCGCCCATGCGGCGCCGAATGCGCCGACGCCAGGCAGCACCAGACGGTCGGATTGGGCGATGTCGCCGGGATCGGCCGATAGCAGTACTTCGGTGCCGGCCGTTTCGAGCGCGCGGGCGACGCTGAAGACGTTGCCGCTGCCATAATCGACGATAACTGTTTTCCCCATGGTGTGTTAGGCCGCGCGGACGTGATGGCCAAGGTCGTGAAGCGCCGTTCGAATACCGGCTACGTCCGCCTTGTTATAGTGCAGCAACGCGGCCACTGCGACGGCGGTCGCGCCCCCCGATCTGATCGCCTCGTCCGCGTCGGCTACCGAGCCCATGCCGCCGCTGGCAATGACGGGAATCGTCACCTGCTCGCTGACCGCGCGAATCAGGTCGACGTCGAATCCGCGATACGTGCCTTCCTGGTCGATCGAGGTCAGCAAAATTTCGCCGGCGCCCAGTTTTTCCGCTTCCGCAACCCACTCCAGAACGTCGCGTCCCGTATGTTCGCGGCCTTGGTCGCAATAGGCTTCCCAGCCACCTTGCGGCAACGCCTTTGCCTGCACCGAAAGCACCATGCACTGCGAGCCGAGGGCATTCGCGATCTCCGAGATCAGATTCGGGTTCCTGAGCGCGGCGGTGCAAATGGCGATTTTGTCGGCGCCGACGCGCAGCAGTTCGCGTGCATCCTCGACGGAACGCACACCGCCGCCGGCGGTGATCGGAACGAATACGTTCTCGGCGGTGTGGCGCACGATGTCGACGATGGTGTTTCGTTCATACAGGCTGGCGACGGAATCGATATAGAGGATCTCGTCGATGCCCTCGTTGTAATACTTCTCCGCGAACGTCTGCGGATCACCGAGCTTCCGCAAGCCCTCAAGATGGACTCCCTTGATCAGGTTCGGCGCCTTGACGTCGAGGCGTGCGATGATGCGGATGCTGGTCATGAGTAACGGTGCAACCTAGTCTTTGTGCCACACGGCATTACGCAGCGACCACGCGCCGTTCTCGTAATTCCAGATGTGCGGCGAGCGGTACTGGTCGCAAAGGGCGTCGAAATAATCACGGGTCATCGTCGGCTCCTCGAACAGCGGATAAGCCTCGGGGAACTCATCTTCGCGGATGCTCAGGTACTCCAGAATTTCGTCGAGGAAGCGTTCCGGGTACTCGCCGTCGAAGCGGCGGACCAGCGCCACGCCCTCATCGCGGTCGATGTCGCCGGAGCGGATTTCCTGTGCGGCGTCATAGGTTGCGCGGCCGATGCCGAATTTGATGAAGGTCGTGTAGTAGTGCAGGTCATCGATGCGGTCGTCGATTGAGTTGTACTTGCTGTACGTGCCCGGCGTGCGTTCCGGAGACGGCTCGAACCCGCCGTGTTCCTGCGCATAGTAATAACAACTTTGCGGATGCCACTTCAGGTAATAGCCGAGATAGTGCACCTCGGTGCCGACGCGTTCGATATCGTCGGGGTTGGCGGGCAGATACGGGTTCAGTTCGTATTCTTCGATCCCGAACCGGTTAATCAACTCCTCCACGGGCACGCCGCCCAGGCTCGCTTCGTACTTGTTCTTGAGCGTGAAGTAGTCGCGATTGCGCACCGCGCTCGACGTATCGGACTGTGGATTGCCGTATTCGGCTTCGTTCTCGCCGAAAAACACCAGTGGAATCTCATGCAGGATCGACTGCTTCGGGGCCAGGTTCTTCTGTCCAAGAATAAAAGCCTGGAACGGATGCAAAAGCTTGTCCATCGCGAGGCGGGTCAGAATGCGGTGCACACGCCCGTTCGGCGTAAACAGCTGGTTGTCGAAACCCGAATGAATCCAGCGCTGGAAGTTGCGCCATCCCCAGTCGGTATAAATGTGCGGCGCCCAGGTCACAGTCAGCGGGTGCATGCCGTATTTGTACCTGAGGATATGCGACGCATAGAAACTGTCCTTGCCGCCGGATCCCGGCACGACGCAATCGTATCGGCCGTCGGTGCGGCGGTGCCTGTCGCACAGTTCGATCAGTTCCTGCTCGCGCGCTTCCCAGTCAACCTTTGCCTTTTGTTCGGCAACCCGGCAGGCGTCGCAGATGCCTTCGCCGTCCAGGTTGATGGTCTTTTTACGTTCGTTCGGTGCGTTCTTGAACTCGATGGACGAGTTCGGGCGCTGGTTCGATATCACACAGCGTTTGCAGAAGGAGATCTCGCCGGGAAGGCCGTACTTGGCCTCGCGCGCGGCGGCATCGGGGGCGAAATCGCGGTAATCAGGTTCGGTGGGGGCGTTAATCTGGGTCATGTGCAATATGTCGTTTCTTGATCCTTGAGTGGGCTCAGCGTTACCAGGCGGTCCAGCCCCCGTCGACGACGACCATCTGCCCGGTCATGTAACTCGACGCGTCGGATGCGAGGAAAACAACCGCGCCGACCATTTCGTCGACATGCGCCATGCGGCCGAGCGGCACACGTGCGCCGTAGTTGTTCTGGAAAGTCTCGTTCTGACCGGACTCGATCCCGCCCGGCACCAGCGTGTTGACCCGGATGCCCTTGTCGCCCCAGTACGTTGCGAGGTAGCGGGTCAGTTGCACCACGGCACCCTTTGATGCTGCGTATGCTGCCGGCGTGGTGATGCGGCACCCCATATATTCGGAACCTTCGTAAATACGGAAGTCCGGTCCGACAATCCCGTACGTCGAGGCGGTCTGGATGATCGATCCGCCGTTGCCTTGTGCAACGATCTGCTTCCCGACTGCCTGGGCAACAAGGAACATGCCGTCGATGTTGACGCTCATTACCTGACGCCAGACATCAAAATCGAAATCTTCGAACGGGACAAAGAAATCGCGCGGGTCTTTCGACTTGGATGCAGCATTGTTGTGCAGGATGTCGATGCGGCCGAAAGCCTTGACGACGTCTCTCGTCATGGTTTGCACGGCGCTTTTGTCCGATACGTCACAGCCGAGGCCGACGGTCCGCACGCCATACTCGGCGGCGATCTCGTCGGCTTGCGCGGATGCCGTTTCCTGGTCCAGATCGATCACTGCGACATCGGCGCCGTTCGCCGCCAGTCCTCGCGTGATGCGCTTGCCCTGAATGCCGCAGCCGCCGGTAACGACGGCGGTCTTGCCGCTGAGATCGAATAGGTTGGACAGGTCCTTCTCCATCAGGATTCGTCTTTCATGTCAGAATTCTTCATCAGGTCCACGGCGTGATATCAGGAACTCGACGTAGGCGAAATCCGCTTCGCTATCAATATCGATGGACCGTTCGTCGGGCATTTCATACAGGATCGTGTCTTCTGCGAGCGCGCTGTCGCCGCCGTCCATCAACGCCGCACGCTTCCAGCAGAAAATCGAAGCGTTGAGGTCATAGCACTTCGGGGCGTCCTGGCGCCGGACGATCGGTGTTTCCGGGACTTTGGCAAGGCGCACGGTGCCGTCGGATTGTGCTTCGACCAGGTTAAAGTAGGGAGAGCGCCTGGCCGGCATGCCGGTGACGAGGTTGCCCGCGCTGCTGCGCTCCAGCTTGTCGACAGCGCCGCGGATGTCGTCGAGCGAGCGCAGCGGCGATGTGGCGTCGAGATCGACGATGGTGTCGATGGCGGCGCCGGTCAGTTTTTCGACTTCCAGCGCGCAGTGGCGAATCGCCGGGACCTTCGCGGCGTTGTCGCCGGCAAGCGAAGCCGGTCGGTTGATGGTGAAGTCGGCACCGGCAGCGGCGCCGACGGACAGGATCTGGGGGCTGTCGCTGCTCACCGCAACCCAGTCGAAGACGCCGCTGTTACAGGCCTGTTCGACCGTATGCGCCACCAGGGGTTTGCCGGCAAGCATGCGCAGGTTCTTGCCCTTGATCCCCTTGGACCCGCCACGCGCGCAAATCACGGCCAAACGTTTAGTCATCGGCCGATATCCAGCATCCGTCGGTCGCGGCAGTTGCGGCAGCGTCGATCAGGCGCATGACGCCAAGCCCTTCGCTGATGTCGCAGATCACGGAATTGTCGTTGGCAAGTATCGCTTGGTGTTGCGCGGTATAGGTGTCATTGCGTGCCGTTTTGAATGTTTCCGTCCCGTTGTCGCTTTCGACCGTGCCGGCAACAAGGTCGAGCCGCACCGTCCCCTTGTCGGTCAATGCCACGATTTCACGTTTCGTTTTGGTATCGAGATAGTTGATCCCGAGCGTGACCGAAGGTGCCCGCGCGGTTTCCAGAAGCATGGAAAATACGTCATCGCTGTCTATCTCGAGATTTCCGAAGCGCCCGCCGATTGCGGCAACACGCCGCCAAGGCCCGAACAGCCACAACAGGTAATCCAGCTCGTGCGACAAATCCCTGAGGACGCCGCCGCCCATGGCGCGAATGGCCGAATAGCCCTTGCTGTAATCGGTATCAGGTCGCCAATCCGGCAGATAGCTGCCTGTATAAATGGTCGCCGCGAAAACCTTGCGTCCGCCAAGCAACTCACGGAATCTGAGCAAGGCAGGGTGGAAGCGCAGGTTAAATGCGACCTTGATCGCGCCGAAGGTTTCCGGTGGATTTTCGCTGCCGCTGTCGTAGACGGGCTTCTCGATCAGCAGCCGTTGATTGAAGCCGGCACGAGAAAGCGTCGCGATGTCGTCGCGGTGCTCGACGGTGCGGCTGGCGATGACGGTATATTCCGGCGCATGAACCTGAACGGCCTGTTCGATCGTTTCGAATCGTTGCGGGTGATCGACGGCGCGACGGCTGACGACGGCGACGTCGTGACCCATCGCCGCAAGCACGCTTGCGTGTCGCTTGCCGATCGATCCGTATCCGACCACGAGCGTCTTCATGCGTCGCGCCCTGTCTTCGATTCCGATTGAGCGCGCTCCAAATCATCAATGCGGCCGATGTCGAGCCAGTATTCGTGAATTGGAAATGCGGCCGTTTCTCCGCCGTCGGCGATGATCCGTTCGAAGACCTGCGTCATGTCGGTTCGCGTATTGCCGGCGATGCCGCCGATGACCGAGGGGTTGAGAACGTATATCCCGGCGTTGACGAAAAACCGGTGCACGGGTTTTTCATCGATCGTCGAAATGCGGTGGTCGTCGGTGCTGATGACGCCGAACGGCACCTGGAAATCGTATTCGCGCACGCACATGGTGGCGTCGGCGCGGTGACTGGCATGAAAGTCCAGCAATTCGTTGAAGCGGGTGCGGGTGACCAGATCGCCGTTCATGACGATGACCGGTTCATCGGGCAACTCGGGCAACAGGCTGAGTGCGCCGGCCGTGCCCATTCGCTGTTGCTCTTCGAGATAACGGATATGGACTCCCCAGTCGCTGCCGTCCCCGAAGTGCTGCATGATCGCTTCGGCGTGATAATTCACGGCGATATAGAACTTGCCGAATTTCTGTTCGATGAAGCTTTCCAGAATCGATTGCAGCAACGGCTTGTCGCCGATCTGCAAAAGCGGTTTCGGCGTATTGTTCGTTAACGGGCGAAGCCGTTCGCCAAGACCGCCGGCCATCAGCACCACCCAGTTCTCGTGTTGCTGGTCGGCGCTCGCCAGATCGTCTTGCGAGACAAGATCGATAAGACGACCGTCGGCATTCGTGATCGGGATGTGCAAAAGCGCATGTTCACGCATCAGCGATTGAATGGCGTCATGGTCGCGGTTGTCGCTAAGAGTTCTGGGTTGCGGGTTCATGGCCTTCGACACCGGAGCGTCGAACGCGATACCCTTCAAGAGGCTGCGCCGGATATCTCCGTCGGTGACGGTGCCGCGCAGAATACCGTCATCGACAACAAGACAAATCTTCTGCGCATTGACTTCCAGAGTCCGCGCCGCGTCGGCAACGCTGGCTGCAATATCGATGCAAAGTGCTTCGTAATCGTTCACTCAGCGACCCCTTTCCGCCATCGCCATCGCCGGGACGCCCGCGACCCGTTCGCCCGGGGTGACGTCGCGTATGACCGTTGCGCCCGCTGCGACCATTGCCCCGTCGCCGACGCTGCGGGCCTCGATAACCGACGCGCCGATGCCGATGTGCACACCCTCGCCGACGCTGACGCAGCCGCCCAGCACCGTCCCCGGTGCAATGTGCGTATGCGCGCCGATCCGGCAATCGTGATCGACCGAGGCGCGCGTATTGATGATGACATTTCCGCCGATGCTGCAACCGGGCTGAATAACGGCGCCGGCCATCACCTGTGTGCCGATTCCGATAACAGTGTCAGGCGATACCCATGCCGAGGGATGAATGCAGGTTCGAAAACGGTAACTCTGCGTGCTGAGCTCTTCGAAAAGCCTGCGGCGTGGCGAGCCCGGCGTCGTGCAGCCGACACCCATCACCAGATCGATCTCATTGCGGTCATACGCGCCGATGACGTCGTCGCCGCCCAACACGGGATGGCCGAGCACATGGCTACCGTGTTTTGCCGGGTCGGAATCCGTCAGTCCGGCAACCGTGACACCGCAGGCGTCAAGCAGACCTGCCAGAACCTTGGCATGGCCGCCGGCGCCGATGATGATGACGGGACGTTCTGCATTCATATCAGATCGCCCTTTTTCAGTGTCCTTGGCGCGGCGGTATCCAGGTATTCCCAATATTCCATCGGCGACACGCCGGTTCCCGGACGCATGGCACCGAGCATGCTGCTTGAAAGCACCTCGCCCGCCGCCACGTCACCAAGGGCAACCAGGCTTTTGCGTGCGACCGCTGCTGTTTCGATTTCGGACGCGCGCGGCGATTTGATCCCATCGCCAAGCGCCGCTTCGGCGGTGCGGATTCCGGCGACCAGTGTAGCGAGCTCATCGGGATCGAGCGACGCCTTGTGATCGGGCCCCGGCAATGTCTTGTCGAGCGTGAAGTGCTTTTCGATGATTGCCGCGCCAAGTGCGGTCGCGGCGATGCTGCAGGTTGTTCCTTCCGTGTGGTCGGAAAACCCGGTCTTCAACCCGAAGGTATCGCGGAGCGTGACCATGGCCATCAGGTTCACGTCATGCGCCGGCGTTGGGTAAGCACTGGTGCATTGAAGCAACGAGACCTTCGATTTCAGCGCGGCCTGACCGGCATCGGATGAGAACGCGGCTTCGAACGCTGAAGCGGAGGGCTCAATTCCGTCGGTGAGACCGAAAGCCAGCACGCCGAGTGCGGTTCTGACTTCGTCGAGCGTGCTCATACCAGTCGACAAAATGATGTCGCAGCCTGTACGCGCGACGTCTAAAAGGTATGGCCCATTGGTGATTTCACCTGACGGCACTTTCAAAAGTTGCAGATGCAGGTCATACGCCAGAAAGGAGATACTTTCCGGATCGAACGGCGACGACAGGAAGGCGATCCCCTTCTCTTCGCAGTAAGCCTTAAGCTCGAAATGCAGATCATGCGGCAACTCAAGCCGTTTCAGCATACTGAGTTGGGTTTCGGCGGCGTCCGTTGTTTCATTCTGATAGGCCGCCTTGGGTGCACTTTCGCTGGCCAGCGCAACAGCGTTGAAGGTCTGAAACTTGACGGCATCGGCGCCAGCGTTGACGGCGGCATCGACAAGCCGGAACGCCATGTCCCGGTCGCCATTATGATTGACACCCGCTTCAGCGATGAAAAAGACGCTCATGATGCCGCTTTCAACCCGGGCAGGTCGAAGAAGGTTTTTCGCTGAAGGGTCGAAAGATCGACGTCGCCAAGAGCATTGGCAATTTTCTTCGATGCGCCGGGGACGCCGTACGGTTTGGATGCGCCTTCGATCAGCGCGCGGAACGCCGGGCTCAGCGCACGAGAAATGGCTTCCCGGATTGCGTCCGGCCGTGCGGCGCAATCGACAACCGTCGATGCGCGGAGGCGGCCCTTCTGACGCGACCCGATGTTGATGGTCGGAACTTCAAGCGCAGGGGCTTCAATTATGCCGCTTGATGAATTGCCGACCACGGCGGCGCAATATTTCATCGCGCTTAAGTATCGTCTCTGGCCAAGCGACGTGAACAGGCGTGCACGTTCGGGCGTCTGCGCAACGTATTCCTCGATGCGTGCGGCAATGGCGTCGCGCCCGGCATCGGCGTTTACGCCGGTGAAGACCGCGACGTGGTTTTCAAATTGATCGAGTGCAGTCAGCAAGGCGTCGACGTCGGCTTCGGGTGAATCTTCGCCCAGCGTTGCCGGGTGCATGGTGATCAGGAAATAGGGCGTGTCGCGATCTATTCCCAATTCCCGGGCAGTTTCCTCGGCGCTCAGAAGCGTGGTGTGTTCCAGGTGGTCCAGCCCGGGCGCACCGACGGTTTGGACCGTTTGCGGCGCTTCACCCATTTGTATGATGCGGTCCCGGTATGCGTCGGCAGCCGGAAAATGCAGCGACGAAAGCTTGGTGATGGCATGACGCATGGCGTCGTCGATTGCGCCTTCGGTGACTTCCCCGCCATGGATGTGTGCAATCGGCACACGATGCAGCGCGGCGGCCGTGGCGGCAGCGAGAATTTCAAAGCGGTCGCCCATCAATACCATGATATCCGGGGCCAATTCCTCGAGCGCCTTTCCAACCCCGGCCAGAGCCGCTGCCGTGGCGTTCGTGATGCCGGTCGGCGTGTCGTCGGAAAGATCGATCGGCACGCGGGCGTCGATCCTGAAGCCGTCGCGCTCGATGGCCTCGACCGTGTAGCCGAAACGCGGCTCGAGGTGGGTGCCGGTGACGACCAGCTGCAGGTCGAGCCGCGGGTCCTGCTCGATCTCGCGCATTAGCCAAAAAAGCAGCCCGTACTCGGCCCGGGTCCCGGTGATGACGCAAACCTTGCGGGGCTCAGCCATCGACGAGCCTGTCTGCCAGTTGCGACGACGACGGGATGTTGATCAGCCGGGCGTAGATATCTTCGGTGACTGCGAGGTCGCCCTTCGGCATGTGCACGAACGGGGCCAGCAGATGCATCGGCCGCCAGGCGGCGCGGGTCATGAACCCGGCTTCGTTGGTGGCTTCGAGAATCTCGTCGCGGCGCACCGGATCGGCGTCGTCGAGCATGATCAGATTGAGCCAGTAATTGCTCGTGCCCCAGCCGGGGCCGGTGAACGCGGTCACGCCGTCGACGGATTCGAATGCTTGGATGTAGGCGTCGGCGAGCCGCCGCTTGTCGGTGAGGAAGCCGGGCAAGAGTTCGAGTTGTGCGCACCCGAGCGCCGCGTTGATATTCGGCAGCCGGTAGTTGAAACCGACCCGGTCGTGAATGAATTCCCACTTGTGGGGCTGCTTGGCGGTCGTCGTGAGGTGACGAATTTCGGCGGCGAGCCGGTCGTCGTTGGTGATAATCGCGCCGCCGCCGCCGGTGGTGACGGTCTTGTTGCCGTTGAAGCTGAGCGTCGCCACCAGACCGTGATTGCCGGTGTGCGTCCCCTTGTAATAACTGCCCAGCGATTCCGCCGCGTCTTCGATCAGCGGGATGCCGAAATCGTCGCAAAGCGCCGACAGGGCGTCCAGATCGCATGGATGGCCGAAGGTGTGCATGCAGCAGACGGCGGCAATTCGATTGCCGGTCCCGGCATTGATCAGCCGGCCGTCTCTGGTCTCCGCAATCCCGGACAGGTGCCGTCGAAGCTTTGCCGCGTCGAGGCCGAGAGAGACGGTTTCGACATCGGCGAAGTGCGGGATCGCGCCGGTGTAGGTGACGGCGTTGGCGGTTGCGGCGAACGTCATCGCCGGGACGATCACCTCGTCACCGTCGCCGATTTCCAGCGCATGAAAGACCGCATGCAGCGCGGCGGTGCCCGTGTTGGTCGCGATCACGTGTTTCGCACCGGTGAAATCGGCCAGCATCTGTTCGAAACGGCCGACGTAGGCGCCTGCGGTCGAGACCCATCCGGCATCGATGCAGTCTTTCACGTATGCCCATTCGTTCCCCGCGAAGCGAGGCTCATGCAGACCTGCCCCCTCGCCCAGTAAGGCGCGGAAGGTTTCGACGATGCGGTTCGAAAGCGCGCTCAAATCAGCGGACCGGGTACGAAATCTCGTAGTTACCGTAAAAGTTGGTGCGGTCGTCGACGTCGGCGAACAGGTTCTGATCCAGCGCCCGGATCAGTTCGCGGATGCCGTCCTCGACGGTGTAGCGGGGCGTAAAGCCGAGCCGGTCGCGGATCTTGGAAAAGTCGACGCGGTAGTTCCGCGGGTCCGATCCGTGTTCCTCATAATCCACCGGCGCGTCCGGAATATGTTTCTGGATCGCCTCGACGATCATCCTTTTCGTGAAATTGTTGGCGTCGCCGCCGGCGTTGAAGACATCGAAGGCGACCGTGTCCGTGGGTGCTTCGAGGACCCGCTGGATGACCTCGGCGAAATCCTGCACGTGGCAATAAGGCCGCCAGGTGTCGGGATCGTAAACCAGGAGATCGTTTTTCAGGTACATCTCGCGGGTGAACTGGCTCACCGTCAGATCGAACCGCATGCGGGGCGCCAGGCCGAACGCGGTCGCGAAGCGGAGCGCCACGCCCTCGAAATCCACCTTGCCTTCGAGACCCAGAAGCTTCTTCTCCATCCCGACCTTGGCTTTGGCGTAAAGCGACAGCGGATTGAGCTCGAAGTCCTCGTCGGCGAGCGTGCCCTCCGGGATCAGGCCGTAGTTGGAACACGTCGAAACGAAGATGGCGCGCTTCAGACCGCGGCCGTCGAGCGCATCGATGATGCCGGCGATGCCGTCTTCGTTCACCGCCTGATGGGCCTCGGGATACTTCTTCGTGATCGGATCGCCGACCAGGCCGGCCAGGATCACCACGTCGGTGGCGCCGTCGAGTGCGCGGTCCAGCACGCCGCTTTTCCCTTCGTCGCCGTTCAGGACCTCAAGGCCCGGCTCGTCGAACAGACCGAGCAGCACGTTCTGGGTGCCGTAAAGGAACATATCGACGATGCGCACCCGGTAGCCCTGGCGCAGGAGGCGTTTGGCAACGATCGGGCCGATGTAGCCGGCACCGCCGAAAATGGTGACGAGGCGACCGGCGCCCGGGGAGGAAGGTTCAGCGTTCACGGAAACTCCGGATTCTTTGACGTGTTTCAGACATGCTACCGCACTCCGGGTGAAAAGCCCCCGAGTGCGGAAACGGATAACGGCCGTGCGTGCGCGCGCTAGATCGCGGCGAACACGGCGTTTTTGCTGACCCGGGCGCGCACCTGGCGGCCCAGCATGTTCAACAGCACGGTGACCCGGTTGCGGTCGTCCGTGCTTTCGAAAAGAGCTTCGAATTCACCGAGCGCGCCCTGCAGCACGCGTACCGCGTCGCCCGGTTTGAAATTGGTCCCGTCGTGGGTCTTCACGAGGCCGTTCTCGTCCTGGCGCGCCTTGATTTCGTCGATCACCTCGTCGGGGATCGGCGCCGGTTTCTCGCCGAAACGGATCACGTCGAAAATGCCGACGGTCGAACGGATCGCGCGCCACGGCGACCGCTCGGGGTCGATCTCGACGAACAGGTAGCCCGGGAACAACGGCCTGGGCACCCACTCGACCTTGCGGGCGTGCGAGCGCCGCTTGAGGTGCTTCGGCAGCAAGACCTTGAAGCCCTGGCGCATCAGATGGAAGACGGCTTTGTCCTCGGCGTTGACCTGCGTGTTGACGGCGCACCAATACGTCATTCGCCCGCTCCCGCCGCGATCTCGTCGGGCCGGACCACGCCTAAAAAGCGCGGCGCCAGCACGCGATCGGGTGTGAACAGCGTCAGCGCCCGGTCGAAGGCCGCCTGGGGGTTGGAGATATCGCAGACGATCACGGCGTCGATGTGTGTCGGGTCGCAGGCGGCGGGCGGGATCACCGGCAGGCCGGCGAACTCGCGGGCATTCGGAAGGTCGGCAATGACACCCGCCAGCTCGATGTCGAAATCGCGCGCCGACAAGGTGAAAATCTCGGCAAGGTCGCCGGCGCCGAGCAATGCGACACGGGTCCAGCCGCGCGACTGGCATTTGCCGAACATGTCGGCGCCCGCGGTCCGGGCGTGGCGGAACAGGTTGAACGACTGCGACAGGAACTCGGCCGTCAGCCTGGATTTCTCGGTGAAGCCCTGCGGCGTCAGATAGTATGCATAGCGGTTGGCGGGGGCGTGGCTGATCTTGATCAGGCCTTTTTTGACGCAACGTTTGAGGTATGCGTTGGCGAGGCCGAGCGCGATGCCGAGGCCGTCGGCCATCGAACGCTGCGAGGCCTGGGCGTTGTCGTGGACCATGTTGAGGAGGCCGAGGGTGATCTTGGCCTCGTTGTCCATGTCCGACGTCTCGATCTTGGTTTTCGACAATGCCTGAATCCCACTGCCGGGCGGCGCTGCCGCCCGTTTTCGTCCCGTCGAAGATGTCTGCTTGAGGCCCCTGAAGAGTCTCTGAAACGCCCCGGTCAATATCCCTCGGAAAGCCCCGGAAAACAGCCACCGGGTCAGCCCGCGTTCACGAATCGAACAGTACCGCGTTCAGCGTTTGAACGTCAAGTTCATTTCTTGAACGCAAGGCTGGATTTTTATTTCTTTACAGATGTTTGAGCGGTAAATCTTCAATCCCGGGCGGCGCCGCTCAGGCCCGCCCGTAGCGGTCTTCATAGCGGACGATGTCGTCCTCGCCGAGGTAGCTGCCGGTCTGCACCTCGATAACCCGGAGCGGCACGTCGCCGGGGTTCTCGAGCGAATGTTTCGTGCCGGCCGGCAGGTAGGTCGACTGGTTCGGTGATAGCGTCAGGATGTCGTCTCCCCGGGTCACTTTCGCGGTGCCGCTGACCACGACCCAGTGTTCGGCGCGGTGCTGGTGCGACTGCAGCGAGAGCCCGGCGCCCGGCTTGACCATCAGATGCTTGACCTGGAACCGCTCGCCCATATCGAGCGACTGGTACCAGCCCCACGGCCGGTAGACCCGATCGTGATGCAGATGCTCGGAACGGCCGCTCTGTTTCAGCATCTGGACCACGTCCTTGACCGCCTCGACCTTGTCGCGGGCGACCGCCAGCACGGCGTCATCCGTGGCGATCAGCAAAATGTCCTCGACGCCGACGGCGGCCAGCAGCGGTCCCGTCGAATGCAGATACGCGTTCGACGTCTCGTGCGCGACGACGTCGCCGGCAATAACATTGCCGCTCTCGTCCCGTTCGCCGATCTGCCACAGCGCGTCCCACGAACCCAAGTCGTTCCAGCCCATGTCGACCGGCACCATCGCGCCCCTGTCGGTGTGTTCCATCACCGCGTAGTCGATCGACTGTGAGGGGCATTCGGCGAACGCTTCGGGGTCGGGACGGAAGAAATCGATGTCGTCGCGCCCGCCCGAAACCGCGTTGCGGCAGGCATCCAGAATATCCGGGCGAAGCTTCTCAAGCGCGTCGAGATACGCCGCCGCCCGGAACAGGAAGATCCCGGCGTTCCAGCAGTATCCGCCATCGGCGAGGTATGTCTCCGCCGTCGCCCGGTCCGGTTTTTCGGCGAACAGCCCGATATCGACGCAGCCCGGCATGCCGTCGAGCGGCAGGCCCGCGCGGATATACCCATAGCCCGTCGCCGGGCGTGTCGGACGGATCCCGAAGGTGACGAAACGGCCCGCCTCGGCAGCCGGCAGGGCAGCCGTCACGGCGGCCCGGAAGGCCTCCGAATCCTCGATGACATGATCCGACGGCGCCAGAAGCATCAGTGAATTGGGGTTGTCCCGAACCAGGATCAGCGCCGCCAAGGCTGCCGCCGGCGCGGTGTTGCGGCCTTCGGGCTCGAGCACGATGGCGCGGGGCGCGTAATCGATGGCGCGCGCCTGTTCGGCGACCAGGAAACGGTGTTCGTCGTTGCAGATGAACATTGCCGCTTCGAAGTCCGCGCCGCTGACCCGCCGGATGGTGTCCTGCAGCATGCTTTCGTCGCCGGCGAGATTGAGAAACTGTTTGGGATACTGCTGGCGCGACAACGGCCACAGCCTTTGCCCGGCGCCGCCCGACAGGATCACAGGCACGATTTTGCCGTTTTCGGTCATTGAATCCGTGCCTTTCGCCCGGCGGGTCGTCGGTGTGTGCTGCGTGTCATGCGGATATTTTCCACGGCCCCGGCGTAAAACCAAGCGCGGAACGCCGGCCGGCCCGCGCAGTTTTGCTGTTAATGCCAGAAAAATCGTGCACAAACAAACCTCCGGTCTTAGTTTTGGGCGAACGTCGAATACGCAATCCACGCGCCGCCGGGGGAAACGAAACGTCATGGCCAAGGGCGCCAACGAGAAAATCGCTGTGATCGGGCTCGGTTATGTCGGGCTGCCGCTGGCGCTTGCGCTTGCCAGGAGTTATCCGGTGACCGGGTTCGACGTCTCAAAATCCCGAATCGCCGAGTTGCAACGGGCTGTCGACCGCTCCGGCGAGGTCGATACGGCGATGCTGCGGGCCAGCACCATGACCTTCACCGACACCGCCGCGGATATCCGGGACGCGAGCGTCTACATCGTCACTGTGCCGACACCGGTCGACGAAGAAAACAAACCCGACCTGGGGGCGCTGACCGCGGCGTGCGCGACGCTAGGCGGGGTTCTCAAGAAAGGCGACGTGGTCGTCTTCGAAAGCACGGTCTATCCCGGCATCACCGAGGATTTTTGCGGCCCCGCCATGGAAGCCGCGTCGAACCTGATCTGCGGCGAGGATTTCTTTCTGGGGTATTCGCCCGAGCGTATCAATCCGGGCGACAGAGAATACACGGTCGAACGCATCACCAAGGTGGTGTCCGGCCAGACCCCCGACGTCGCCGAGCGGCTGGCGGCAATTTACGGTCACGTGACCAACGGCAATATCTTCGTTGCCAAGGACATCAAAACGGCCGAAGCGGCCAAGGTGATCGAAAACGCCCAGCGCGACATCAACATCGCCTTCGTCAACGAACTCGCCATGATCTGCAACAAGATCGGCCTGTCGACCCATGACGTTTTGGCGGCGGCGAAAACCAAATGGAACTTCCTGCCGTTCACGCCGGGGCTTGTCGGCGGCCACTGCATCGGCGTCGATCCTTACTATCTCGCCCACCTGGCGCGCAGCCTCGGCCACGAGCCCGAGGTGATCCTGTCCGGGCGGCGCATCAACGAGGGGATGTCGGGTTTCATCGCCGAGCAGATCAACAAGCACCTGGGCCGCACGCCGTCGCGTATCCTGTTGCTGGGCCTGACATTCAAGGAAAATGTTCCGGATCTCCGGAACTCGAAGTCCGCCGACCTCGTCCGCCATCTCACCGCCATGGGCCACCATGTCGACGTGCACGATCCGTGCGCTGATCCGGACGAAGCGCAAAAGGAATACGGGCTCGACCTTCATCCCGTGCTGAATGACATTGCGCCTGCGGACTGCATCGTCGGCGCGGTCCGGCACGAAGCTTATTGCGAGTTCACTGCCGAGGTGCTGGGGGCGCAGGTCACCGACAACGGGCTGATCGCCGATCTCAAGGGGATGTGGCGGCACATCGAAATGCCGCCCGGTGTCCGGCGCTGGAACCTTTGAACCGTTTCGATTTTCCCGATGCCGAGGCCTGCGCGGTCGCTCTTGCCGATGCCCTTGGTGCGGCGGTCGTCGAAACGCTCGATAAGAAAGCACGCGCGACCCTGGCGCTTTCCGGCGGTCGCTCCCCGGAAAAAGTGCTGCCCTTGCTGGCGGCGAAGCACATCGATTGGGCGCGGGTCGACGTGACGCTGGTCGACGACCGCCGGGTCGCCATCGATGATCCGGCCAGCAACGCCGGGCTGGTCAAACGCTGCTTTCTCGACCAGGGCGCAACCGGGGCAAGATTTGTTCCGTTGTGGCAGGGTGACGTCGATCTGGAACAAGCGCTTGCGGCGGCCGATCGTCGGCTGGCGAATTTCCTGCCGGCCGACGTCGCTTATCTGGGGATGGGACCGGATGGACACATTGCATCGTTGTTTCCGGCGGAGAACCCGGAAAAATTCGAGCGGGACGGCTTCGCCGTCATTTCAAGCGAGGCGCCTTCGGCGCCTCATGGGCGGATTAGTCTGACGTTTTTAGAACTTACAAAGATCTCGAAACTCTTTCTTCATGTGACGGGCGCCGCCAAGATCGAGACGCTGGAGCGCGCGTTATTCAACCCGCCGACGCCGCGACTGCCGGTGTCGCTGCTGATCGAGGCACGGCCCGATCTCACCTTGTTCGTTTGTGAATAACCCCCTCACCTATCCTCGCCCCCGCTGGCGCGGAGGAGAGGGACCCTGACGCAATTACCGACGTTCACCTGGATGCCACGAAAAGAGAAGCAGGAGTCCGTGAGTCCCTCTCCCCCCGATTCATGGGGGAGAGGACAGGTGAGGGGGCAACGTTACCTTGTGAGAAGCAACTCTAGTTATCGATTGCGAACCGCCATTTGACGACGGTCTTGTCGGGTTCGTGGTTTCCCAGAATGACGATCTGCTGTGTCCGGTGCTGGCGCCCGTCGAAGAAACTGACGCTGTCCTCAAGCCGGACCGGATAGCGCGTCGTAAAGCGCCAACCGCGGCCGCGCGGCGGTTTGACGATGACCTCGCCGCCGCCCGCAACCATCGAGGCGCGGACATCGGGATAAAGATGAAAACGGACCGAGAACGGCTGTGAGCCGCCACCCGTCAGGACATCCTCGCCGCGCACGTCGCTGCCGCTTGCATCGAGATAGACCGTGCGGGTGTGCCGAATCCCGGTCTCGGTCATGTAGCCGTCGTGGCTCATCTCGATCAGGCGCGCGCCGTCGTGGTCGCGCCGGTCGACATGGGCGTCGGTGACCGCACCTGCATCCTTGTCGTTGATCACCAGTGCCGTGTGCGCGGCGGTCGAGCCGAGTGCGTTGAGCCATTGGCCGCGTGCATTGTCGTCGGTTAGCCGGGTGCCGCAATTGCCGATCAGCCGGACCTTGCCCGCACTGAGTTCGAAGCTGGCCGGTGCCCGGTAAATGCCGCCCGCGAGCGTGCGGCCGCAATCCGCGATGAGCGTCGTCTGTCCGGCGCGGAGCCGGTGAAAACCGGAATGCGGTGCGCTCGCCATGGCCCGGCCCTTGCTGCCGGATGCCTGAATGACGGCGTCGATCACGTCGGGCGTGTTGGCGGTCGCACCGCCGATCAGCGCGACCCCGCCGTCGCCGTGCAGCAGTGCCTTGATGAACGGCACCATCCTGTCCATCGCCGATATTAGTGCCGCCGGCGGTTCGATGTGATGACCCAGAAGGGCGTCGCGGACTTCCGTCAGCATGGCCAGTACGGCGAGTGCGCGCGCCGGCGCGCGTTCGATGTGTCCGCCGTCGCCGAGGATCTGCCGGTCCACATCCTGGCCAAAATCGCTGAGCCGGCGTTGCAGGCCGGATTCCAGTTCCGGCAATGCGATGGCCGCGTTGATACGCGCCTGATGCACGACGATCCGCCGCCACGGTGCGATCCCGTCGAGCGGCGCCCGGTTCAGGTGGCGGGCCTCGCGCAGGATCTCGGCCGCCCACAACTCTCGGTCCGCCGGATCGATTCCGGGACCGATGATATCGAACACGGAAAGCCAGCGGGTAATACGTTCGGCAAGGATGTCGGCGCGCCATGTTTCAGGCCCCCATCGGCGGTGCGCCCGGATCCAGTCGCGGATTCCGGGCCAGGCATCGTCGGCGGCGGCAGTGGCCGGGTCGAGTTGCCGGAAGTCGTCGCGGATATGACGGGGTGTGCCCGGGCCGGGCCGGGCGAGACGGTCGGCACCCCAGGCCGCCGCGGCGCCGAGACCTCTGATCCCCTGGGGCGCACGAACGCTGGCAGGCGGGCGCGACGGCAGCAGCCAGTCGTATACGGCGGAGCGGAAAATCAGCTCGCGCATGCCGGCCGGCAACACGTCATACATCGATGCGGTCTCTCCCCACGTTGCGACTCCGGCCCAAGCTGCGGCCGCTTTTTGTCAAATCCAAGGCAGCATTCATGCCGCCGCACGGACGAGACGGGCGGCGAAGAAACCGTCCATCCCACCGATATCGGACATATAACATGGCAACGTCCTGAAATCGCCAGTGGGCGTGACCGCGTCCGCCAATCCCGAAACGTCCTGCGCCGTCACCGGGTTGCGCCGGAACGCGGGCGTGCGCGACAGAAATGCTTCGACCGCATCCTCGCCCTCTTCCGGCTGTAACGAGCAGGTGACGTAGAGGAGTGTGCCGCCGGGCGCCGTCATCGCGGCGGCGGCATCCAGCAACGCGGCCTGCACGCCGGCGAGTTTATCGATATCTTCCGGCGACTTCAGATGCGCGACATCCGGGTGACGCCTGAGCGTCCCGGTCGACGAACACGGCGCGTCGAGCACCACGATTTCGGCCGGGGCGTCCGGCACGAACGTTCTGACATCGGCGGCGACGGTCCGGGCGCTGAGGCCGGTGCGCGTGAGATTTTCGCTGACCCGCTGAAGACGTTTTTCCGAAATATCGACAGCCGTCACGTCGGCGCCGGCGGCGCACAGATCGAGGGTCTTGCCGCCGGGCGCGGCGCAGAGATCGAGAGCGCGCTTGCCGCTGACGTCGCCCAGAAGGCCGATGGCCAGCCGCGCAGCCGCGTCCTGCACCCACCAGGCGCCGTCTTCGAATCCGTCGAGCTGCGTGACGTCGGCGGCTTCGGCGAGCCGGACCGTGGCCTCGAATATCGCTTCGCCGCCAAGCCTTTCGGCCCACATCGACGCGTCCGACTTGACGCTCAGGTCGAGGGGCGGTGTCTCAAGATGCTGGCGGGCGATGGCGGCCGCGGTGTCGGCCCCGTAGGCGGTCTTCCAGCTTTCCATGAGCCACGCGGGGGTGTTGATCGCCGCTTCGTCCTGCGCCTTCAGGAGCGCGTCGCCCTCACGCTGCAGCCGGCGCATCACGGCGTTGACCAGTTTGGCGAACGGGACCTGATTGACGGTGCGGCACAGATCGACGGTGGTGTCGACGGCCGCATGGTCGGCGGTCGCCGAAAACATCAGCTGCGCGACTCCGACCCGCAAGACGTCGTAAACGGGCTTCGCCTTGCGGGGCAACGGCTCACGCACGCAATGCTGGATCAGGGCATCGATCTGTCCCAGACGGCGGAGCGCGGTGCGCAGCAGATACGCCGCGAAGCCCTTGCCCGCCGGATCCAAGGCGCCGTAGGCCCGGCTTGCCGAGAGCGAGTCGTCGAGAGGGCGTCCGCGGCGCAGCACGTCCGATATCACTTCGAACGCCGCGAGGCGGGACATCAACGCATCGTCGTGGCGTGAGAACTTCTGGTCGGAGGGCATCGCCGGGCTCATTCCTTTGGCTATCGAGGGCTCATTCGGCGGTCATCGGCCGCGGGTGAGGTGCGTAGGTACCCCGGCATACCCGAGGCAGCAAAACAATTAAAAACACATTAAATATTTGGTATTTTATATTATATAACATTTGTTTAACGTTATAAATATCACAATAACATATTTTATGTGTGTTAATGATGTTAACGTCTAAAAACAAAGGCATACGACATGAACGCTCATCCCGCCGATACACTTAACGAAAAATACCACGACGCATCGGCCTTGGACATCGTTCAGGTGGCGATCCGCGATCTGTTTCCTTCTAGGATTGCGGCGGTGTCATCCTTTGGCGCCGAATCGGCGGTTCTGTTGCATCTGATCGCGCAAACGGACCGGCAGACGCCGGTGCTTTTTCTGGATACGCTGAAACACTTCGACGAGACGCTGGCCCATCGTGACCGTCTGATTAAACGTTTGCGGCTCGAAGACGTCCGCACCATTCAGCCGATCGCCAGTGAGCTGATCGCCCGCGATCCGGATGGGATGATGTGGTCCCGGGATGCCGACGGATGCTGCGATCTGCGCAAGACCCGCCCCCTCGCGCAAGCGGTCATGCGCTTCACCGCCCTTTTCACCGGTCGCAAGCGGCATCACGGTCATGGGCGGGCAACGCTTGGGTACTTCGAAAAGGACGGCCCCCGCATCAAGGTCAATCCGCTGGTGCAATGGCGCGCGGACGAGATTTATGCGTACCTGGACCGTCACGGATTGCCGCGCCACCCGCTCACCGAAAAGGGATATCCGAGCATCGGCTGCGCCGTCTGCACGTCGCCCGTCCGTCCGGGTGAGGACGTTCGCGCCGGCCGCTGGCGCGGCACATCCAAGACCGAATGCGGCATCCATGAATCCTCCAAGGCCGGCTGACGCATCGCCATCTTGCTCTCGCCCACCGTCACGGCACGCCGATGTTTCCGGCGGGCCGAACTTCGCCTATGTTTCCCGAGGAATGAAATCGCCGATAAATGACATATCTCCGCATGAACAGTCTCACCAATCTGCAGCGCCTCGAATCGGAATCGATTCATATCCTGCGTGAAGTCGCCGCGTCTTTCGAACGGCCGGTGCTGATGTATTCCATCGGCAAGGACTCGTCGGTGCTGCTGCATCTGGCGATGAAGGCCTTCCACCCGGCGAAGCCGCCGTTCCCGCTTCTGCATGTCGACACCACGTGGAAGTTCAAGGAAATGATCGCCTTTCGCGACGCGCGCGTCCGCGACCTCGGTCTGGACCTGATCGTGCATGTCAACGAGGACGGCCTGAAGCGCGGCGTCTCACCGATAAAAAGCGGTGCGACCGTGCATACCGACGTGATGAAGACCGAAGCGTTGAAGCAGGCGCTGACTCTGCACAAGATCGACTGCGCGATCGGCGGCGCCCGGCGGGACGAGGAAAAGTCGCGCGCCAAGGAACGGGTGATGTCGTTCCGTGACGTCAATCACGGATGGAACCCGCGCCGTCAGCGCCCGGAACTGTGGAACCTCTATAACTGCCGCGTCAAACCGGGCGAAAGCGTGCGCGCGTTCCCGCTGTCGAACTGGACCGAAATCGACGTCTGGACCTATATCCGTGCCGAAAACATTCCCGTGGTGCCGCTGTACTTTGCCGCCGAGCGCCCGGTGGTCGAACGCGACGGCCAGCTCATCATGGCCGACGACGACCGCCTCGATATCCGGCCCGGCGAGACGGTTCGCACCGAGATGGTCCGCTTTCGCACCCTCGGGTGCTATCCTCTGACCGCGGCGGTCAGGTCAGACGCCGCCGACATCGACGCGGTGATCGCCGAGACGCGCGCCGCCACGAACTCGGAACGCCAGGGGCGGATCATCGATTTCGACCAGGCCGCGTCCATGGAAAAGAAAAAACGCGAGGGGTATTTCTGATGGCGGACATGCCGGACATGGCGGACAAGGGGCTCTTGCGTTTTCTGACATGCGGCAGCGTCGACGACGGCAAGTCGACGTTGATCGGCAGGCTGCTCAGCGACTCGCACCTGATCCACGACGATCAGATGCTGGCGCTCGAAGACGACAGCAAACGCTTCGGCACGGTGACGGGCGGAATCGATTTCGCGCTGCTCGTCGACGGTCTCGAGGCGGAACGTGAACAGGGCATCACCATCGATGTCGCTTACCGCTACTTCCAGACCGCAAAGCGCGGCTTCATCGTCGCCGACACGCCGGGTCACGAACAATATACCCGCAACATGGTGACCGGCGCCTCGACCGCGTCGCTGGCGGTGATCCTCGTCGATGCCAGAAAGGGAATCCTGACCCAGACCCGCCGGCACACCTTCATCGCGCATCTGCTCGGCATCCGTCACGTCCTTCTTTGCGTGAACAAAATGGATCTCGTCGGTTATGCCGAAAACACCTTCCGCGACATCGAGACGGGCTATCTCCAGTTCACCGACAACCTCGATTTCGAAAGCGTGACCGCCGTGCCGGTCTCGGCGCTCAACGGGGACAACGTGACGGGCAAATCGGCGCAAATGCCGTGGTTCAATGGTAAATGCGTGCTCGATTTTCTGGAAACCGTGCAGGTCGATGCAGGAAAAAACAGGACCGGCGCAAGATTGCCGGTGCAGTGGGTGTGCCGCCCGGATGGCGACTTCCGTGGCTTCGCGGGCACCGTCGCGGGAGCCGCCCTCAAGCCGGGCGATGCCGTCCGGATCGAGCCCGATGGGGCGGAGACGCGGATCGAAAGCATTGAAATCGAAGGCGAAACGCTCACCCAGGCGGTGCCGGGGCAGGCCGTAATGGTGACCCTCAAGGATAATGTCGATGTCGCGCGTGGCGATGTAATCCGTCATGCGGAAAGCGCCATGCAGACTGCCGACCAGGTGCAGGCACACGTCGTCTGGGTGTCCGACAATCCGATGATCCCGGGCCGTCAGTACCACCTCAAACTGGCGACGGCGGCGGCCCGCGCTTCGATCACCGACCTGAAACATACCATAAACATCAATACGTTGGAGCATGTCGCGGCGAAGACGCTCGAGCTCAACGACGTCGCCGTCTGCAACCTCAGTTTCGACCGCCGCGTCGCGTTCGACGCCTACAAGGACTGCCCCGAGACCGGCGCGTTCATCCTCATCGACCGCGAGACAAACGAAACCGTTGGCGCCGGCATGATCGACTTCGCGCTTCGCCGGGCACTCAATTTGACCAAGCAAAAGCTCAGCCTCGATAAAAACGTGCGCGCCGACGCGCTTGGTCAGAAGCCCGCGGTGCTATGGTTTACGGGCCTTTCCGGCGCCGGCAAGTCAACCGTCGCCAACATCGTCGATCAGAAGCTGCATCTTGCCGGGCGGCACACCTATATGCTCGACGGCGACAATGTTCGGCACGGCCTCAACCGGGATCTCGGCTTCACGGATGCCGATCGGGTCGAGAACATTCGCCGGATTGCCGAAGTCGCCAAGCTGTTCGTCGATGCGGGCATGATCGTCCTCGTTTCGGCGATCTCACCGTTCAGAAGCGACCGTGACATGGCCCGCGACCTGCTGCAGCCCGGTGAATTTTTCGAGATTCACGTCGATGCGTCGCTTGCGACGTGCGAGGCGCGCGACCCAAAGGGGTTGTACGCCCGCGCCCGCAAGGGAGAGATCGCGAACTTTACCGGTATATCGTCGCCGTACGAGCCGCCGGCAGCGCCGGAACTCAGAATCGATGCGGATACCACCGATCCCGAGGCGGCGGCCGATCTCGTCCTGGCTCTTCTGGCCCGGGATTAAGCGGCACGGGAGCAGGTAAAAAAACTATTTCCTGCTCCCGTGCATGCAGGTGAACAGGGGCGGCGTTATCCCCAGGGGCGTTGAGGCTCGCCGGCCATTTCGCGCAGTTTCCGGACCCGGTTGGCCGTATTCGGGTGCGTCGAGAAGAGATTGTCCATTGAACGCGCGTGCAGCGGATTGACGATAAACATATGCGCGGTCGCCGGGTTGTCTTCGGCCACCGTATTGTCGACGGACTGTGCGCCCTGCTCCAGTTTCTGAAGGGCGCTGGCCAGCCACATCGGGTTCCCGCAGATTTCCGCGCCGCCCGCGTCCGCCCCATATTCGCGTGTGCGCGAGATTGCCATCTGCACCAGCATGGCGGCGACGGGCGCCAGGATCATCACTGCGATGGTGCCGACGATACCGAGCGGATTGCTCCGATTGCCGCCGAAGAACAAGGCGAAATTGGCGAGCATAGAGAGCGCCCCGGCGATCGTCGCGGTAATGGTCATGATCAGCGTGTCGCGGTTTTTGACGTGCGCCAGTTCATGCGCCATGACGCCGGCAATCTCCTCGTGTGAGAGGATCTTCAAAAGCCCGGTCGTCGCCGCGACCGCCGCATTCTCGGGATTTCGGCCTGTTGCGAAGGCGTTGGGTTGGTCGTTCTCGATAATATAGACTTTCGGCATCGGCAGTTCGGCACGGTTGGCGAGCTGTTTGACGATGCCGTAAAAGCCGGGGGCGGTGCGCTCGGTGACCTCGCGCGCTTTGTACATGCGGAGCACGAGCTTGTCCGCGTTCCAATAGGCGAACACGTTCATCCCGACGGCCACAGCGAGCGCAATGATCATCCCGCCTTCACCGGCCAGCATGTAACCGGCACCCATGAACAGCGCCGTCAGGCCTGCCAGCAGGATCGAGGTTTTAAGCCAGTTCAATTGCGTTTCTCCGCATCCAGATATGTTGCACGCCTTGCTGAAAGCGCCTTTTTGAATTATTTCACATTCAACGCAATGCAATAGCGCCCGAAATGATGACGGAAATTTAATGATGGCCGAAGAAGAAAAACAAATACCTGAAAAACAGGATAACCCGCAGAAAACCGGGAGTAACGACCTAAAAAACGCGGCGGCCGAAGTAACGGCGGAGAGCGGCGAGATCGGCGGTCCCGAAGGGCCGGAGCCGACCCGTTACGGGGACTGGGAAAAGAAAGGCCGCTGCATCGATTTCTGATGCGCCGAACGGCGGCCGTTGTCAGATTGCGGTCATATAGACACCGCACTATCATCGTTTCAAAATAGACGTCTGCTCCGGCACGAAAGTACCGGCAGTTGATATAATAGCGTTTGCGGGCGTCAACGGCCCGCGGTCCCGGGTGGCGAAAATGGGGTTGTTTTCAAGTATCCTGAGGAGCTTTGTGCCAGGCGGCGGCCGGCGCAAAAAGAAAAAGCGGCGCGGGCGCTCGCAGTCCACGGGTGGATTTCGGCCATCCGGTGATAGCGGTGCGGGCAAGGTGCTGCTTATCAATTTGTTCGGCTCCGGCGGCAAGGAAGTCTCCGAGCGCCTTGCCGGCATGCTGTCTCAGGAAAGCGCCATCGAGACCGTGACCGCGGATGTCACGTTGCGTCAGAATTTGCGGCTGGGCCAGATCGAACGTTTGCTGATGGCGCATGAAGAAGGACGCGCCCTTCTAAACGACGAAGACGCCGACCTGCTGATCTGGGGCGAGATGGAAGACATGGGCACCGTTGCCAAGTTGCATTTCCTTACCCAGACCGGTGTCCAGGATGGCCAGCCCGGTACATTCGGTATGATCGATACGCTCGACCTGCCAGTGCCGCTGCCGGATCAGGCGGGTGCGACAGTCCGTGCCGTCACGCTTGCGGCGCTGCTGCCGGTGGCCCGGGGGTCGCGAAAGACCCTCGCTGAGCAACTGGTCGTGCAATTAAAGGACGCCACACAGATTCTGGATGCGTTGCCGCCCGACGCCCCCGAAGACTGCCGCATCATGATTGAGAACGCGCTTGGGAATGCCTTCGCGACCAATTACCGCTTCGGCGCCAAGAAAGCGTTCGCCGATGCGATGCAGCATTATGAAGCTGCAGAGAAACTGATCGACATGCAAACGGCGCCGATGACGTGGGCTGTCGTGAACACGCACATGGGTTTGATTCAGGAAGCGGATGCCAAGAATAACCGAACGCCGGAGCCCCTGCTCTCAGCGATCAAACGTTATGAGGACATCGCCAACACTTTAAGCCGCGACGCGCATGCGAACGACTGGGCACTCGCGCATATGCGCCGCGCCATGGCGTACTACAAGTTAGCGTCCGTCCAGTCGGCCCAGGCGCAGGACCACCTCAAATCATCCGCCAGCGCGTTCGAAGAGGCGTTGACGGTCTATGACCGCGGCACCATGCCCGAGCGCTGGGCAGAGGTGATGAACCATTACGGTGTTGCGCAGATGGCGCTCGGCGGTCATGGCCGTGCCAACGAAATTCTTCAGCAGTCGATCACGACGTTCAGGAAAGTTCTCGAAGTTCGAAAACGGGAAACCCAGCCGCTGCTATGGGCGCAGACCGCCAACAACCTGGGGGCGGCATGCTTCGCCCTCGCCAAGCAAACGGAAGAGGAATACCTGCTGGAAGAGGCAGCGTACTATTTCCAGGGCGCGGTGCAGATTTACCGGAAAACGCGCGGTCAGAAGAAGCGGGCCGAGGTGATCGCCAAGAACCTGATGCGGGTGCAGCAAATGATGAGTTCGGACGCGGCTTAAAAAAAAATGGGGGGCCGAAGGCCCCCCCTTGATATTTTCCGTTCGAGCAGTTGCTCAATCGTGTCTGTTTTGTCTGTTGTCGATCAGGTCATCGACGACCGCCGGGTCGGCGAGTGTCGATGTGTCCCCCAGATTGGAGAACTCGTCCTCCGCAATCTTTCTGAGGATACGGCGCATGATCTTGCCGGACCGGGTCTTCGGCAGGCCAGGCGCCCACTGCAGCCAGTCGGGAGAGGCGATCGGACCGATCTCTTTTCTGACCCATTGGACGAGTTCCTTCTTCAACTCGTCGGAAGGCTCTTCACCGGCATTGAGGGTGACGTAGGCGTAAATCCCCTGCCCCTTGATGTCGTGCGGCGCCCCGACGACGGCCGCCTCGGCAACCTTGGAATGGGCAACGAGTGCGCTTTCGACCTCCGCCGTGCCCATGCGGTGCCCGGAAACGTTGATAACGTCGTCGACGCGGCCGGTGATCCAATAGTACCCGTCTTCGTCGCGGCGGCAGCCGTCACCGGTGAAGTACTTACCTTTGTACGTCGAGAAGTATGTTTGCTCGAAGCGCTCGTGATCGCCATACACGGTCCGCATCTGGCCGGGCCAACTGTCGATCAGACAGAGGTTGCCCTCCGTCGCGCCTTCGAGGACGCCGCCTTCGTTGTCGACGATCTGCGGCTTCACCCCGAAGAAGGGCTTGGTTGCGGAACCGGGTTTAAGGTCGATGGCCCCCGGCAGCGGCGTGATCAGAATGCCACCGGTTTCCGTCTGCCACCATGTATCGACGATCGGGCAGCGCGAGTCGCCCACAACGCGATAATACCATTCCCAGGCTTCCGGGTTGATCGGTTCCCCAACGGAACCCAGCAAGCGGAGCGACTTCCGGGATGTCTTCGTGACCGGGTCGTCGCCTTCGCGCATCAGGGCGCGGATCGCTGTCGGCGCCGTGTAGAAGATATTGACGTTGTGCTTGTCGCAGACGTCCCAGAAGCGCGACATCGACGGATAGTTCGGCACACCCTCGAACATCAACGTCGTCGCCCCGTTGGCGAGCGGGCCGTAAACGATATAGCTGTGGCCGGTGACCCAGCCGACGTCCGCCGTGCACCAGTAAATCTCGCCGTCGTGATAGTCGAAGACATATTGATGCGTCATCGACGCGTAGACCATGTAACCGCCGGTCGTGTGAAGCACGCCCTTGGGCGCCCCCGTGGAACCCGACGTGTACAGAATGAACATCGGGTCTTCGGCGCTCATTTCTTCCGGTTCGCACACGGGGTCGGCGGCGGCACAGGCTTCCTCGTACCAGACGTCCCGGCCATCCTCCATGTGGATGTCGCCACCGGTGCGCTTGACGACGAAGACCGTCTCGACGGACGGGCATTCCTTGAGGGCCGCATCGGTGTTTGCCTTCAGCGGAATCTTGCGGCCGCCGCGGACACCTTCGTCCGCCGTGATCACACAGTTGGAATCGCACCCCTGAATGCGGGCCGCGAGGCTGTCCGGCGAGAACCCGCCGAAAACGATGGAGTGAATAGCGCCGATGCGTGTGCAGGCCAGCATCGCGACTGCGGCTTCGACCACCATCGGCATGTAAATGGTGACGCGGTCGCCCTTCTTGATGCCGCGCGCCTTCATGGCGTTGGCCAAGCGGCAGACGCGTTCGTAGAGATCTTTGTACGTGACGTGCTCGTCATCCGTCGGCTCGTCGCCTTCCCAGATGATGGCCGTCTGGTCGCCGCGTTTTTCAAGATGCCGGTCGAGACAGTTCACAGAGGCATTCAACGTGCCGTCGTAGAACCATTTGATCGAAACGCCCGGCGCGTTGAAATTGACGTCTTTGACTTTGGTGTATGGTTTGATCCAGTCGATACGCTTGCCATGTTCCGCCCAGAAACCTTCATTGTCCTCGACCGAGGCCTTGTACATCTCTTCGTACTTGGCCTTGTCGATGTGCGCGGATTTGGCGAACTCGGCGGGAACCGGATGAATATGTACATCGCTCATTTGGATACTTCTCCCTGATCCTGTGCGTTCGTTTTGTCGCAAACGGGGTTTTCCCCGCGTTGGGGCCGATTATCGGCAATGTTCGGTTCAATGCCAAGTGCCCAAAGGGACGAAACCCGCCGTCTGTCAAGCTTTGACAGCCGACCGGCTAGGCCAAGTAAACGCTGCCGTTGCGGACTTCGGCATTGATCTGAATCAGGTGGTCGCCAAAGCAGGGGCCGTCAATGCATTCGCCGGTTTCGATCACGAAAAGCGCGCCGTGCGTCGAACACATGATGTATTCGTTGTCCGCATCCAGGAACTCACCGGGGCGGAAGTCGAGCGGCACGCCGATATGCGGGCATTCGTTCTCATAGATATAAACCTCGCCCTCTTTGCGGATCGCCATGATGTGGACGTTCTTGCCGTTCATCTCGACGAGGAAACCGGCCGAGCCGTTCTCGGGAATGTCGTCGATAGCGCAAAGTTTCGTCCCGCTCATGCTTTCACACCCCCCATGCCGCAGATGATTTTCCACGACTTGGCGTCAATCGGCAGCACCGAAAGTCGTGACTGTTTCAGGAGAGCCAATTCGGAGAGGCGTGGATCGCTTTTGATATCGGCCAGCGATACCGGCTTCGGCACCGTTTCAACGGCCTTGACCGACACCATGCCGAACCGGCCGGATTTATCAGTCGGGTCGGGATGATATTCATCGACGATCTCGACGATGCCGACGATGCTCTTTTCTTTCACCGAGTGATAGAAGAACGCCCGGTCGCCTTTCTTCATGGCTTTCATGTTGTTGGCGGCCTGGTAGTTGCGCACGCCGTCCCAGCCTTCTTTCTCGACCTTGAGTTGGTCTTCCCAGGACCACGAGCCCGGTTCCGTCTTCATCAACCAGTATTTCATGCTGTCTCCGATATTTCAGTCCGCCGGGAAGACTTTTTTCCAGGGGCGGATGTCGACGCTTTCGAACAGGCCGGCTTTTGCATAAGGGTCGTTCGCCGCCCACGCCTCGGCCTCGGATCGGTC
>MDSW01001757.1_pt1 | contig 42389 bp, 44 predicted proteins | sample 811171 | NCBI WGS metagenome assembly MDSW01 (sample SAMN05326641, study PRJNA326480) | marine metagenome | isolation source: seawater | place: Atlantic Ocean: North West | collected 2012
AACTTTCAATCCTGACTTTGGTCAGGCAGAAAGTGATGAAGTGATTGTAAATTTTTCTGCGCAAGAGACTTTCTATTCTGAAAAAAGAGCTTTCTTCAATGAAAATCAGTCTCTATTTGACCTATCCCACTATGATAGATATAGAGTCATTAATACAAGAAGAATTGGTGCGGCAAGCACTTATGATTGTCAGGCATCTTCTGATGAAAATCGATGTGATGGTAAAAGGAAAAGTTATACAGATATTGATTTTGCTTTAAGGTATACCCAAAAAAATAATAATAATAATTTTGGTATTTTTGTTGCTCAAGAGTCAGACGAATCATTTACAAAAGGGAAAAACTTTTATGCTATAAGATCTAAAAATAAAATTGGAACAAAAACCATTGGTTATTTTCTTACTCATGTAGTTGATAATTTTACGAATGAAAAGGCTACAGTGAATGTAATTGATTTCATAAATGTTAAGTCTGATAAATTAACTTTATATACAGATTTCCTCTCTTCAGAAAAAGAGGGAGTTTCTGGCTTTGGACTTAGATCACAGTTTGTATACAAACCTACTCAACTTAGCAGGAGATCTGGAAGTATTTTATATTTTGAAGATAGTTTTAGGCTAAATGATTTTGGGTACCTTAAAAAAAATGATTGGTTTCATGTTGGATTAGGTTCAGATATTACAAAGGTGGATTTTAATGAATCTAGCTCAGTCAAAGAAAGAAAAATTGGTACAGATTTTAATTATGACTCTGATACATCAGGCAATTCTAATCCTACTCAACTGAGACAAGAATATAATTTTCAGTATAAAGATACTTCCAGCTTTCAGGCCTCATGGGATCTTAAAACATCTGGCAAAAATACAACAATAACAAGAAAAAATGTTGATTTTCCATTTGTTAAGAGAAATGGAAGTTTTAGCTTTAATCTTGATTATGAATCACCAAGTTATGGTTCATGGGAATATGACTGGAGGGTTGGTTATGAAACAGCAGATAAATATAAAACGTGGAGCTCAGAAGGATATGAGAGAAGGTTCGCTAAGATTGCAGGATCTATATATCCTATTGATGATTTTAAATTAGGCTGGGAATTTAGAGTAAGAGAAGAAGACGAATGGCTAAATTGGATTAAGGACAATGAGCTTGCTGTATATGATTTAACTCAAAAAATTATTTCAATAAATGCAAATTGGTTTAAAGGTTATAAGCACGAGATTAGACTAAAGAGTCAGTTTGTAGCCTTGGAGGCAGAAAGCCCTATTAGCCTAATTTCAGACAAAGCGGGTTACCTATATAACCATAAATCTATCGTGAAACCATTCACAGATGGTATTACTTCTTTTCAGGTCAGATATAAATATGAGATAGCGCCTCTATCATATATCTACCTCGTCTATACAAAAGGAGGAAGAGTTTATGATGATGAGAATGAAAGAAATACATCAGATGTGTTTAAGGATCCTTGGGAAAATCCTGACAATGAAATCTTTTCTTTAAAGTTCAGGTTAAAGTATTGAAGTTATTTTAGGAAATCTAAATACGCCTTATTATTGCTTTCTTCTTTAAAAGGAGTGCCACACTTATCAAGATGTTTTATAAGTAAAGACTTGTTTTTATTTAAATCCTCAATACCAATTAAGATATTTCCATAGGCTGAGCCAATATTTCTGTAATGAAATAATGAAATATTCCATTCTGTACCAAAGTTCTTTAAGAAGTCTAAAAGAGCTCCGGGTTTTTCAGGAAACTCACCATTAAATATCCTCTCATTATGTTCAGATTCATCAGAACCCGCTACCCTGCCCCCGACCATATGTCGCAGATGATCATTTGAAATGTCATTACTTGTATAGTCACTAAATTTATACTTCTGCTTTCTAAGTTTATTTTTTAGTTTAATAAAACTATCTTCTGAAGGTGTTCTTATTCCAACTAAAACAAAAGCTTCCTTTTTATCAGATTTTCTATAATTAAATTCTGTAACAGGTAATTTGCCAAATACTTTTGCTAATTTTAAAAAACTTCCAGCCTGCTCCGGTATTTTTATGCTCAGTATCTTCTCTCTATTCTCGCCAAGTTCTGATCTTTCTACAATAAACCCAAGTTTTTGAAAGTTAACATTTGCTCCAGAGCTGAGCGCAAGAAGATTCTTATTTTTCATTCTCTTTGAGTAAATTTTTAGGCCTGCTAGAGCAACAGCACCGGATGGTTCTGACAATATTCTGGTGTCTTCAAAAATATCTTTTACAGCAGCACAGACTTCATCAATATTTACTGTCATCACTTCATCTACACATTCTTTGATTACATCAAGGTTGTGTTTTCCAACTTGTGAGACGGCGACGCCGTCTGCAAATAAACCAACTCTTTTAAGCAAAACTCTTTTGTTTGATTTAAGCGCCTCTGTTAAGCAAGCTGAATCATCTACCTCAACTCCAATGATTTTAATTTTTTTGTTATGTTGTCTTACCCATGCAGATATACCAGCCAACAATCCGCCTCCTCCCACAGGAATAAAGATTGCATCATAGTTAATATCATCCTCCAAGATTTCTTTGCCTATTGTCCCCTGGCCAGCAATGGTATACGGGTCATCAAATGGATGTACAAATGTATACTTATGTTTCTTACAAATCTTATCTGCTTTTACTAGTGCTTCAGCAAGATTTTCTCCGTAGAGCGTTACCTTTGCACCAAGTCTTTTTACAGCCTTTAGTTTGTTTTCTGGAGCTGTCAAAGGCATAACGATATTGCATTCAATGCCTAATCTACTGCATGCTAGCGCAACACCCTGTGCATGGTTTCCTGCAGAGGCTGCAATTATCCCAAAAGATTTTTGCTTTTCTGATAAATTAATAATCTTATTGTAGGCTCCTCTATTCTTAAAAGAGAAAATTGGTTGTAGGTCCTCTCTTTTAAGATAAATATTATTTTTTCCTTTTAATGAAAGATTTATGGCATGGGTTGTTGGCGAATCAATTGCGACATCATAAACTGAAGCTTCATTAATCAACTTAAGATACTTCTTTGAGTTCTTAAATTTTCCAGTCTTTTTTATTTTTAATCTCAATTTAAATCACATACATTGTTTTTCTAGTATTATAACTGCATGAGTGCCGCAAAGATAAGTGTTGCAAAGAAAGCAATGAATCATATTGAAAAAAAGCTTTCTAAAAATATGATCCTCGGGATTGGGACCGGTTCTACAGTAAATTTTTTTATAGAGGAGCTAGGTAAGTTTAAAAATTATTTTAAAGGAGCTGTGTCTAGCTCTGATGCATCAACAATACTCCTAGAGAAAAAAGGTATAGAGGTTTTCAGTTTAAACGATGTTGATGAAATTGCTTATTATATTGACGGTGCGGATGAGGTTTCACCAGAAAACTTCTTAATAAAGGGTGGTGGTGGCGCCCATACAAAAGAAAAAATAGTTGCTTCAGCTGCAAATGAATTTATTTGTATAGTAGATCAATCTAAAATGGTACAAAGGCTAGGAGCCTTCCCTCTTCCTATTGAGGTCATTCCTGAAAGTAGAAGCTTGGTTGCAAGAAAAATTGTCTCAATGGGTGGTAAGCCTGTATATCGTTCAGGATTTATAACTGACCAAGGAAACCAAATATTAGACTTAGAGAATATTGATATTTCAAACCCTAAAGAATTAGAAATCATTCTTAATAATATACCGGGTGTTGTGGAAAATGGAATATTTGCTTCTGATAAGCCTGAAATAGTTTTAGTATCAGAATAATTTAAATTTTAAAGGAGCTCTTCTATTTTTGTAGTTAATTCAACAGAATCAGGTTTTACTTTAGATCCATAGGTACTCACTACATTTCCTTCTCTAGAAATTAAATATTTATTGAAATTCCAAGCAGGACTGTGGCCGCTTTGCTCAATTAATTTTTTATAAAATGGATTTGCTTTTTTACCTGTAACCTTTGAGGTAGCAAGCATTGGAAAATTTACACCATATTCGGTGGAACAAAATTCAGCTACGTCTTCTTCGCTAGAGTACTCTTGCATGAAATCCCTTGAAGGAACACCCAAGACAACAAAACCATCATCTTTATATTCTTCATAAAGTTTTTGTAATGAAGCATACTGATATGTGTATCCACATCTGCTTGCAACATTAACAACGAGCATTACTTTGTCTTCATATTCACATAAATTAACTGTTTCGCTTGAATCTAATAACCGCATCTCAGTATTTAGAATATTAGAGCAGGCATAACTGTGGAGAGAAAGAACAGAAAAAGCTAAAAATAAAAATTTGTTCATAATGTTGAGTGTATTACGTTATCGGTGTAATTGCTGATAATGATGATACAAAAATAGTTATAAGGAAAATTATTTCCATATTATCTCTAAATTTTTCCATAAAACAAACCTTTAATAAAAATGGAGGGACTGAGCCCTCCATATATTCCAGAATGTCAGCAAATTCTAATAGGGGAGAGGAGTGCTGACTTGAATTATTATATATATTTATAATTAATTATCAATACTATTTATAAAATAAATTGTTATTTTTTATGTATAATGAATTTTTTACAAATATTTTGGAGAATAACTTTGAAAGGCACAGTTTTATATGATGTTAGAAGAAAATTAGCTGGTTTATATGACGCTACTGCTGGAGTTGCAGTACTTACAGTAGACAATCCTCCTGTTAATCCTTTAAGTGATGGTGTTAGAACTGGTTTATATGACGCTTTGGTTAAAGCAGAAGAAGATCCTACAGTTATAGGGGTTGTTCTTACTGGAAATGGAAGAGCTTTTATAGCAGGTGCAGATATATCAGAATTTGGTGGGAATGTTGAAGGTGTAAGCCTAAATGAAGTATTTCACAAGCTAGAATACTGTTCAAAGCCTGTTGTGGCTGCATTAAATGGTATTGCATTGGGTGGGGGTCTTGAAACGGCCTTATGCTGTAATTATAGATTAGCAGACAAAAATGCCTTTGTAGGCCTACCAGAAGTTAATTTGGGGCTACTTCCAGGCGGTGGAGGTACACAAAGGCTTCCAAGGTTAACTGGGGCTAGTGAAGCATTAAAAATGATGCTTTCAGGTAGCCATGTTCCTGCCAAAAAAGCTTTAGATATAGGAATTATAGACCAAATTGTAGAAAATGTAGTTGAAAATTCCATAGATTTTATAATTCATTTGGTTGACATGTGCGAAAGGATGGGGATGAAATTTTCTGAAATGGATCATCCAAAAGTTAGGGATAAAAATGAAAAAATGCTTGAAGCAAGAGGCGATGATAAAGTCTTACTTGAAGCTCAAGCTATGGCTGCAAAAGGAAGGAAGGGTCAGTTTGCACCTGGACAAATCATTAAATGCGTTGAATCAGCTATAAATCTAGACGATTTTGATGAAGGATTAAAGAAAGAAGGTGAATATTTCTTAGAATGTTTGCTTCATCCTCAAAGGGAAGCAATGATTCATATATTCTTTGGTGAGAGAGCTGCATCTAAGATATCTGATGTTCCCAAAGACACAAAAGTGAAAGATATTAAAAAGGCTGGAATCATTGGCTCAGGAACTATGGGTGGTGGAATTGCAATGTGTTTTGCAAATGCAGGAATACCAGTTCATATAATTGATCAAGATCAGGATAACCTCACAAGAGGAGTTTCTGTGATAGAAAAAAATTATGATTTTATGGTGGGAAGAGGAAAGCTAACACCTGAACAAAAAGACATTGTCTTTGGGCTAGTAACTTCAAGTTTAGATTATAAAGATATCTCGGATTGCGATATTGTAATTGAAGCTGTTTATGAAAATCTAGATCTTAAACATGAGATTTTTAAATCACTAGATGAGCATGTAAAAGAAGGAGCTATCTTGGCTAGCAATACTTCTGGTTTAGATATAGATTCTATAGCCGCAGTAACTAAAAGGCCTGATATGGTAGTAGGTACTCACTTTTTTAGTCCAGCAAATATTATGAGACTATTAGAAGTAGTTAGAGGAGCAGACACCTCTAATGAAACATTGGCAACAATCATGGCTGTAGGAAAGAAACTTAAAAAAGCCGCAGTGGTTGCATTGAATGCTCCTGGGTTTATTGGAAATAGAATGTTATTTGGGTATACCGCACAGGCGAATATGCTACTTTTGGAGGGCGCCCTTCCCCATCAAATAGATCAAGCTATGGAATCTTTTGGACTAAATATGGGTCCATTCAGAATGATGGATCTCGTAGGATTAGACTTGGGCTGGAGAGCTAGAAAACTTGGAGGAAAGGAATCACCATTGCATGCAAAGATTGGTGATGAGCTTTGTGAACAAAATAGATTTGGTCAAAAAAATGGTGCAGGTTATTACAATTATACTGAGGGATCTCGCGCACCTAATGCTGCTCCAGAAAATGAGTCAACATATGAAAAAATATCAAGTGAGAACGGTTTTATAAGAAGAGATATTTCAGATGAAGAAATAGTTGATAGATGTATATTGGCACTAATTAACGAAGGTGCAGATATATTATCAGAAGGAGTTGCTCAAAGAGCTGCTGATATAGATGTAGTTTATATAAATGGCTATGGATTCCCTGTATGGAGGGGAGGACCAATGCATCATGCTAATACTATGGGATTAGATGTTGTTATAGAGAAATTAGAAAAATATAGAGAGATTACAGGGAATGATGTATATAAACCCAGTGAGATGCTTGTAAACCTTGCAAAAAATGGTGAAAAGTTTGGAGACGCACCTCAAAAAGAAGATAGAAAAGAAAAGCTTGGATTTGAAATGTCTTCGGTAGCTAATAATTTCTAATATATACAAAAATAAAGGGATTTAAGCCTTGATATAGACTTTTGTCCCTTCTCTAACTTGATCATATAACCATATGACATCGTTATTAAACATCCTTATACAACCATGAGATGCTTTTTTGCCAATGAGGCCTTCTTCGTGAGTGCCATGTATGTATATGTATCTTTGATAAGAATCTACACCCCTTCCCTTATTAAAACCGTCTTCTGAACCATCTAGCCATAGTATCCTGGATGTAACATAGTCATTATCTGAGTCTAGATCAGAGCTAATAATGCTAGCCTTTTTTTCAGTATTTATTCTTGCTATAAATATTGTATTTAGGGGCACTCCATTTCCAATTTTTTCTTTAATGGTATGTTTTCCCAATGGTGTTTTAAAAGAATTTTCAACACTACCCTCTCCATATTTGGATGAAGATATAGGGAAACTTTCCATAATATGATAATTTTTCATTAAATATAGCCTCTGCTCTGAGATATCAATAACTATGTTGGTATTATTTTCAAAAGATACCAAGCTCAATGGTGAGAGCAAAATAAGAAGGAAATACCCTACTTTGCGTAATATTTTTGACATAAAAAGTTAAAAAAAGTAATTATTAATATTATAAAGCAAAAAAAATAAGTCACTAAATAGCCATACATATTATATAAGCTATTTTCTTTAATTAGTCCTACTTTGCCTTCAAGGATACCAGATACACCTTTTTCTAATTTTGTAACAATTGTCCCATTGTTAGAAATTAATGCAGATATGCCATCATTAGTGCTTCTTATAGACCATCTATTATTCTCAATAGATCTAATCCTAGTAATACTTAAATGTTGATATGGACCAATAGAGTTACCAAACCAAGTATCATTTGATATGTTTATCATTAAAAGTGAACTTTTGTTCATTTTTCGTACAGTATTTGGAAAAGCTATATCAAAGCATATGGGCGTAGCTAAAGATATTGTTTCATTTATAATAATATTCGGCTGATCTGAGCCTCCTTGAGAGACATTAGACATTGGTAAGTCAAAAAAGCCTATTATTCCTCTTAAACCAGATATAAAAGGTATATATTCTCCAAAAGGCACTAAATGATTTTTTTTATACAAATCTCCAGATTTTATGCTAAATATTGAGTTATATATTAAATTATTATCTATATACCAGCCCCCCATTACCAATTTATCAGTTTGTGAGGCTCTCTTTAAAAATTCTTCAAATCTATTGCTATTTATTAAATACGGAAGCTCTGCCTCTGGCAATACTATTAATTCTGACTTATCAGAAGTTGAAGATATTAAATCTAATAGATTTCTTTCTATTTGGTTGTAATAGTCAGACTTATACTTCAAAAATGGATCAGATGAAGGCTGAACGATAGAAACCTGTATGCCATCATTAATATTATTTATTTCTTTATGATTCGGAAAAATAGTTACGAGTATAAAAAATATTATCAGGTAATACCATTTCTTGTCATGATAGGAAATAACTATATTTGAACATAATAAATATATTAATAATGAGGAAAAGGATACACCAAAGAGAGGATATATATTTTGAGTTATTGTATCTAAGTAAATATTTCCTGGTATCAACCAAGGAACACCATTAAGTAAGTAATACCTACTAAATTCACCCAACATTAATAAACTAGAAACGACTAAAGATTTATAGAAATTATTATTGATTTTAAATGAATTTAAAAAGACTCTAATTAAAAGAAGAGGGCAGGTAAATACTAATGAAAGTATTATTACTAATAAAATATATATAATAGAGGATGTTGCTATTGAGGTTTCTCCATAATAGTAAACACTTACTATTATCCATGACATACCAAAACCCCAGTGACCAATACCCCACAGAAAAACCTTTATAAAGTTATCTTCTTTGCTATAAAGAATTATATATATGAGATATGCATAAGAAATAAATAAAAGCAGTTTGATTGAGAAGGGAGCAAATGAAAATATTCCTATTAGTCCAAATAAAAATGGAACTAAAAAGCTCACTACTTTCATATATTTTTAGTTACTTTAAATTTCTTAGTTCTTCTATTGTCAGTATCTGAAACTTCTATAGAAATTTGATCTAATTTAATCTTATCTCCTATTTTTGGCAAAACCCCAAACTTAGAAATAAATAACCCTCCCAGAGTCTCTGCATCAATTGATAAGTGATCAATTTTAAGCTCAAAAAAACTTATAAATTCTTCTATCTCAATTTTTGAATCTACGCTATATGTATTTTCTGAAATTTCAATAATCTCATTGAGATCTACATCGTGTTCATCCTCTATCTCACCAACAAGTTCCTCAAGAATGTCTTCAATAGTTATAAGCCCGCAAATAGCGCCATATTCATCTATAACAACTGCTAAATGAGACCTATCCTGTTTGAATTCTTCAAGTAAAGAATCAACTTTCTTAGTTTCTGGCACTACATTTAAGTCTCGTAGCATCTCAGCCAGGTCAAAATCCACGCTTCCTTTAAATAATTTAGGTAAGATATCTTTTGCAAGTAGTATTCCTATTACTTCATTTCTTTCATTACCTATTACAGGATATCTAGAGTGCCCAGAATCAATTATCTTTTTTATTACGTCATTAGTTTCTTCATCGATTTGAATGGTAACCATATCAACCTTTGGAACCATTATTTCCTTAGTAGTGATATCACCAAGTTTTAATGCCTTGCTTGCAATTGATTCTGCTTCTTTATCAATTATCTTTTGATCTAATGCATCTTTAAGAAAATCGGTAACTTCTGAAACTGATTGTGTTTTTATAAAAAAGGGATTTCTGAAATATTTTTTTATTTTGCCAATGATTCCCGATGGAGGTTGGCCTTCTTCATTATTGTGTTTTTCGTTCATTTAATTATATGGGTTTTCAATTTTAAATTTATTAAGCAAAGTTATTTCTTTTCTCTCCATAACTTTTGCTATCTCATCATTTTTATGATCAAACCCTAATATATGATATATCCCATGAACTAACATGTGAATCATATGATCATCAAAACTTTTACTTTGTTCTTTTGATTCTCTTTCAAGATAATCATAATTAATCGCAATATCTCCAAGATTACCAGTAATGGTTTTAGAAATATCTTCATTTGTAAATGATAAAACATTTGTAGAAGAGTCTTTATTCCTAAACTTTCTATTAAGTTCTGTCATTTCTTTGTCATTTATTATTCTCAAATTTATTGATATCTCCGATAAATTTTCTTCAATACAAATAGTTTTAAAAACTGATTTAAGTTTGGTGTTCAGACTGTTGCTTACTGAATATCCTTCAAGACATGAAATAATAAGACTCACTTATAGGCCTGCTTTTTCTTCAAAATATCTATATGCATCTATAATTTTTCTAACTAAAGGATGTCTGACAACATCAACAGAAGAAAAATTTGTAAATCCAATGCCCTTGGTTCCCTTAGTGACCTCAATAGCATGTGATAACCCAGACAGGATGTTTTTAGGAAGATCTATTTGAGTTAAGTCGCCAGTAATGACTAAACTTGAACCAAACCCCATTCTTGTTAAAACCATTTTCATTTGCTCTTTAGTTGTATTTTGACTTTCATCAACAATAATAAAAGAATTATTTAAAGTTCTACCTCGCATATAGGCCAATGGAGCTATTTCAACCACTCCTTTGGCTAAAAATTTTTCAGTCTTATCGGTTCCTAGCATTTCATAAAGTGCATCATAAAGAGGGCGCAAATATGGATCTACTTTTTGAGAAAGATCTCCAGGAAGGAACCCAAGTTTTTCTCCAGCCTCTACTGCTGGTCTTATAAGAATAATTCTATCAACTTTTTCATTTAGCAATGCGTCTACCGCAGATGCAACTGCTAGATAAGTTTTTCCGGTACCAGCTGGACCAATCCCAAAATTAATATCATTATTTTGGATATTTTTAATATAAGTCTTTTGACTATTGCTTCTAGGAACAATACTTTTTCTTGGTGTTTTTATTCTTACTTCTTGGTTTGGGCTGATGCTATTAAATTCTTGAGTACACATATGTAAAGTTTCTTTGGTTATCTCTATCCCTTGTCCTGCTGCTTCATAAAGCCTTCTTAAGGCATCTTCTGAGAGGCTTACGCTTTCCTCAGAACCATGTATTTTAAGACTATTCCCATTCTGATAAATTTTGACATCATAAGTTTTTTCAACAAACTTAAGATTCTCATTAAGTTCGCCAACAAACCTAACCATAATATTTGCATCTGATGGTTTTAGTTCAAGATTGGTTAAAGCCGAATTCTTAGACATTAATTTTGTAAACTACCTCTTAAACAATTTGGAAGTGCTTCATTTATTTGAATATTAATCATCTGACCAACTAATTCAATGTCACTTGATGAAAAATTAACAATGCGATTACATACTGTCCTTGATTGTAACTGTCCAGGATCTCTTTTGGATTGGCCATAAACAAGACAATTTTGAACTGAGCCAACTTTTTTTCTGCTATAACCAAATGAAAGCTGATTTAATCTATTTTGAAGTATATTTAATCTATCTTTCTTCTCATCCTGTCCAACATCATCCAACATATCAGATGCTGTAGTATTAGGTCTTGGACTATAGATAAAACTAAATGACTCATCAAACCTTACTTCATTTATTAGATTCATTGTTTCCATGAATTCTTCCTTCGTCTCTCCTGGGAACCCAACAATAAAATCAGAAGAAAAGCTCATCTCAGGCCTCACCGCTTTGAGTTTATCTATGAGATGAAGGTATTTTTCAGTGTTATATCTTCTCCTCATCAATTTCAATATCCTGTCAGATCCGCTTTGAACAGGAAGGTGGACGTGACTTACTAACTCAGGAACTTTATCATATACCTCAACTAGATCATCCTTAAATTCATGAGGATGGCTAGTCGTATACCTAATCCTCTCGATATTTTGAATTTTAGCAGTAAGTTCAATAAGTTTAGCAAGTGATGACTTTTCTCCCTTAAAAGTTCCTTTAAAGTTATTTACATTTTGGCCAAGAAGATTTATTTCTTTAGTGCCATTATCAGCAAGAACAGATATCTCATACAAGATATCTTCAATTGTTCTTGAGACCTCATGGCCTCTTGTTTTTGGAACAACACAAAAGGAACAATATTTATTACAACCCTCAACAATTGATACAAATGCTGATGGCTCGCCCGTTCCACGAACAGGGATATGAGAAAATTTTTCTAATTTTGGAAAAGATATATCTATTTGATTGATATTTGTTTTTTCCTTTTCATTATATAGCTCTGGGAGTTTATGCAAAGTTTGAGGCCCAAAGACAATATCTACTGCAGGAGCCCTTTTAATGATTTTTTCTCCTTCTTGAGAAGCCACACATCCACCTATGGCGATCTTTAGATCAGGTTTTTTATCCTTTATTTTTCTCCATCTTCCTATTTGATGAAAGACTCTCTCTTGTGCTTTTTCTCTAATAGAGCATGTATTCAATATCAATAAATCAGCTTCCTCTTCTGTTTCGGCCAATTCAAAATCTTCTTTTTCTTCAAGCAAATCAAACATTTTTGCAGAATCATATTCATTCATCTGACAACCATGAGTTTTTATAAATAGTTTCTTAGTCATTTTAATTAAATATCAATAACTTTAATTGTGTAAAATAGTTCCCATATAATTAGTATTATGAAAACAAAAAGCGTTTACAAGATAATTTTCCTTCAACTTGGTGAAATTTATGAGGTCTTTGCAAAACAAATCTACCAAAGTGATATGTACGGTTTTATCGAGGTGGAAGAGTATATCTTCAATAAAGATAAACAGCTAGTAGTTAACCCTAGTTCTGAAAAATTAAAAAATGAGTTCTCAAAAGTAGATAGAAGTTATATACCTATCAATTCAATCGTTCGCATTGATGAAGTAAATGAATCTGGTGAAGCTAAAATAAAAGCAAATAAAGGTCAAATAACCCAATTCCCCCTAAATATTCAACCTTCAAATAAAAACGACTGATTTATTCAGGCATAAAAAGTTTTTTATAGAATTTTAGTTCTTCTACAGACTCCTTGATATCTCCCAGCGCTCTATGTGATCCCTTCTTTTCATATACCTGAGCTTCATTCATCCATCTAACTGCAGCTTCTTTAAAAGAGGAAACGTCTATATGTCTATAGTTAAAGTAAGCTTCAAGCCTTGGCATGTACTTTGATAAAAACCTTCTATCATGAGAAACCGTATTCCCACACATTGGAGAAACTTTTCCACCAACATATTTAGATATAAACTCTAGTGTTTCTATTTCAGCAACCTGCACGCTAACATTACTCTTTTTAACTTCATCAATTAGTCCCGATAGGCCATGCTGATTTTGATTCCAATCATCCATCGCATCTAAGATCTCTATTGATTGTGAGATAACAAGATTGGGACCTTCAGCCAGAACATTTAAATCTGAGTCTGTAACCAGTGTAGCTATTTCAATAATTTTTTCTTTGTCTGGGTCAAGTCCTGTCATTTCAAGATCGATCCAGATTAAGTTATCTCTTGATTGTAATCTCTTCATCTCTTCTTATAATCGTCCGTTTAGTGTATTTTGTTCTTATTATGAGAAAAGTTCAAACTGGGCAAGTAATAGAATTCTATTCGAATAGTTGTCTTGTTAAAACAAACTTTGGTGAATTTGCCTGTATAGCAATTAAAAATATTGTTGTTGGTGATTTTGTAGAACTAGAAATCATCCAAGATAGCAAAAAGCTTCTTGGAAAAATCCTAAAAGTTAATAATAGAATTTCTAAGTTATCTAAAAAAGATGGAAATAAGGAGAAATTATTTGCTGCCAATATTAGTCATGTGGGAATACTCATAGCTCCAAACCCCAAAACAACAACTGAGTTTATTGATAAGTGGATTTTGAAAGCAAGATTCTCAAATATTGAGACTTTTTTGGTTAATAATAAAATCGATATTGCTGAAGATAAAGAATATGCGCAAAAACTTAATATCTATAAAAACATTAATCTAAAAGTTATAAATTGTTCAGCAAAGCATGGGGATAATATTGAAGAATTACTAGATTTTTTAAAAGAAAAATCTGTTTTATTTATAGGTAACTCTGGATCTGGTAAATCAACATTAACATCCAGAATCATTGGTAAAAAGCTTAAAACTAAAGAGCTTTCAAATAATCAGGGAGTTCATACAACTTCAATATCTTCATTATATGAATTGAAAAATGGAGCAAAAATTATAGACTCGCCCGGCATGCGTGATATTGATTTAACTGAATACGCAAAAAATGAGATGATTTATGGATTTAAAGAAATATTAAGACTGTCAGAAGGTTGTAAATTTAATGATTGCAACCATATTAATAACGATGGCTGTAATATCACTAAATGCTTGGCGGATAGCGTTATAAATAAAAGCAGATACAATAATTTCATAAAATTTAGAGATGGCGAGTAAATGAATAAGAAAACTCATTTTGGATACAAAGAGGTGGATGAGACCGATAAAAGCAAATTTGTTGGGGATGTTTTTACATCGGTATCAAAGAACTACGACATCATGAATGATGCAATGTCTTTTGGGATGCATAGATTGTGGAAAAAAATATTGGTTGAATTAGCTGCAATTGGTGAAAAGGATGTAATTTTAGATATAGCCAGCGGGACTGGTGATATATCAAAGTTGATTTCCAAAGAATACCCTGAAACACAGATTTGTATGAGTGATATTAATTATGAAATGCTAAATGAGGGTAGAAATAGGTCAATTGATGAAAGCTTTGATTCAAACTGCTCATTTTGTCAATTAAGTGGTGAAATGCTGCCATTTGAAAATAATACCTTTGATCTTATAACTGTTGGTTTTGGTCTTAGGAATTTCACTAATAAAGAAAAGGGTCTAGAAGAAATGAGAAGATGCCTGAAAAAAAATGGAAAACTGTTGGTTTTAGAATTTTCTAAACCACAAAATCCAGTTTTCTCTAAGATATATGATTGGTATTCTTTTAATATTCTTCCTAAGCTAGGATCAGTGCTTGCAAATGATTCTGAAAGCTACCAGTACTTAGCAGAATCGATAAGGATGCATCCCGATCAAGATCTTTTAAAGGAAATGTTACTTAGCGCAGGTTTTAAGGAGTGTAAATTTTATAACCTACTAAATGGAATAGTGGCAATTCACATTGGTAATAATGATTAACATCAAAAGTGGTTTCAATAAACTGCTTCAAGATATTAAAGAATCTTCACCAAATTTAAGAAATAGTATTAATGAAATTTCTCCAATATCCTTCTGTATCAATATTACAGGACATAGAAAAATCTTTATAACATTAAATAATGACGATTCAGATATTTCTTTTGAAGAAAGAAAGCATCAATTTGAGATAAAAACTTCTCTAATTGAATTACTAAAAGTAGTCTCTTCGGGGAAAATGAATAAAAATCTAATCAATGGGGATGCTGAGCTTGCCATTGTTTTGCTTAACGTGATCTATAAATCAAATATTGATTTTATTTACTTGATTGATAAGTATTTTGGAAATTTACCTGCTGTTTTCAGCTATGCTATTGTAAATAAAGTCTTTAATACTTCAGAGGTATACCCTGATAATAGGCAAAGAGAATTACGAAAACGCCTTAGAAATATGGCTATTAGACTAGATAGATTAGAGGCTTTAGAAGTTTTATGAGTCTTATAATAGTTACATTCGAATTACTTAAAATGTCCCTGATTGGAGTTCAGAAAGGTATCTTTTACAAGCCTAATGGAAAAAAATTAGCAGTTTACTTAGAGTCCCTGGGTCCAATCTTTACTAAATTTGGGCAGTTACTATCAACAAGAACAGATATTCTTGATTTTGAAACTGCAAAAGAACTCGAAAGTCTTACAGATAATTGCAAGCCATTTAACGTAGCAATCTTTAGAAAAATTGTTGAATCTGAACTTGGTGATTCTATTGAAAATATTTTTGATTCTTTTGAAGATAAGCCTTTAGCAGCAGCTTCTTTAGCGCAAGTTCACTCAGCAAAGCTTAAAAATGGAAAGGAAGTAGTAATTAAAGTGCTTCGCCCAAATATTAAAAAACGTGTAAAAAAGAATCTACGACTTTTAAGAGCTGCAGCCAGAATTTTTTCTTACCTATATAAAGAAAGTTATAGGCTAAAACCTAATGAAGTAATAAGAGATTATGAAAAAACTATATTAAAAGAACTTGATCTTAAGTTAGAAGCTTCGAATACGAATCTAACTAGAAAGAATTTTCTTAATTCAAAAGAATTATACATACCAGAGGTTTATTGGGACCTAACTACTTCAAATGTTATGGTGCTGGAAAAGATAGACGGGATTCCATGTACAGATATTAAGCAAATTGAAGAATTTGGTATAAATAAAAAGGAACTTGCTGAAAATGGTGTAATGATCTTCTTGGAGCAAGTTTTTCGCGATAACTTCTTCCATGCTGACATGCATCCTGGAAATATTTTTGTTTCAAAAGAGAATCCTGATAATCCAGGCTATATTGCAATTGACTGCGCAATATCAGGTTCGCTATCAAATGATGAAAGATACATTTTGGCAAGGATGTTGCAGGCGGTCCTTAAGCAGAATTATAAATCTCTATCTAACTTGTTTATAACCTCAGGCTGGGTCGATGCTAATACAAATAATATTGAGCTTGAAAATACTCTTAGGGCTTGTTGTGAACCAATATTTGAAAAACCTTTATCTGAAATTGAATTTGGCAAGCTTCTTTTGTATCTTTTTCAAAGTACAAGACAATATGGCTTATCACTTCAAACTTCTCTAGTTTTACTTCAGAAAACACTTATTCATATTGAGGGCATGGGTCGACAAATATATCCCGAATTAGATTTTTGGGGTATAGCAGAGCCATACCTTGATAATTGGTTAACAGAGCAATTTAGCCCATTAAAGTTAAAAGACTTTATTGTTGAAAATAAAGAGGATTTATTGTTTAAAGCATCTGAAGTTCCCGGTATCGTTTATGAAGCCTTGGATGAGTTAAGAGGTTATTCAAAAAACAAAAAATCAAATGATAAAAAAATTGAAGGCCTAGAGATTCAAATATCTAACCAAAAATACATCCTTAGAGTAATGGGTATTGGTATAATAATTATCATAGCCATTATGGTGATGGTTTTATAGGAGAAATATATGGGATTTGGATGGCAAGAGCTAATAATTGTTCTTCTCATAGTCGGTCTAATTTTTGGTACTAAAAAATTAAAAAATATTGGATCTGATCTTGGGGGAGCCGTTAAAGGCTTTAAAGAGGGTGTCAAAGAGGATTCTAAAAAAGAAGACGAATCTAAAGAAAAAGAAGACTAAAATTGTTTCAAATTGGCTTTCTTGAAATTCTAATCATTCTTATACTAGGGTTAATTATTATTGGGCCAACAAGGCTTCCTGAAGTAATAAAATCTTTATTAAAGTTCTATAGAAAAATTCAAAAAAAATTTAATAGCTTCAAAGAAGATATTGAAGAAGATATTGGTGCCGATGATATAAAAAAAGATGTCTTTAATGAGCTAAGAATGGAAGAATTAGAAAAAACTCAAGATTCAAATAATGACTAAGGATTCAATATCAAATCATTTACTTGAACTAAGAACTAGACTCTTAAAAGTAATTGCTCTGTTTGGAACTTTATCTATTGTTGGTATACCTTTTGCAGGGGACATTTATAATTTTGTTGCTGCACCTCTTATTGAATTACTTCCTACTGATAGTGCAATGATTGCAACAGAAGTTGCGTCGCCTTTTATGGCGCCTTTAAAGTTAGTTTTATATTTAGCCTTCCTACTCTCAATGCCGTGGCTGTTCTATCAGATATGGATGTTTATATCTCCAGGACTTTATAAAAACGAAAAAACTTTTACTGGTCCATTGTTGTTCTCAACAGTTATCTTATTCTTTGGGGGTGTAAGCTTTGCTTTTTTTGTTGTTTGTCCAATTATTTTTAAATTCTTTATAGGAATGGCGCCTGAATCCATTCAAGTCATGACTGATATTAATCAATATCTTGGCTTCATCTTTAAACTTGTGTTTGCATTTGGTATAGCATTTGAAATTCCAGTTGCTACAAATATCTTGGTTATGAGTGGCATCACAACTAAGGCATCTTTAACTAAAGCCAGGCCATACCTAATTATCTTATTCTTAGTTTTTGGTATGTTATTAACTCCACCTGATGTATTTTCACAATTATTTTTAGCAATACCGATGTGGATATTGTTTGAGTTAGGATTGTTATTTTCGAAAGAAAAAAAATGAAAAAATTTTTTATAAACTTTTTTAGATTTATTTTATGGGCTTACGCAATGCTAGGATATATTTTTGTTATGTCCCTAGTTCCTCTAATCTTATTAGAATTATTATTAAATCCTATATTGGATATAAGGGTCATAGATAATGTTTTAGGTTTTTCAGAAGCAATTTTAAGTAATGGAGTTATTGGTCTTCTAGCTATTGTCCTATATGCAGGGCAGTTCTTTCTTTCTTACTATCTTTATAAAAGATTAAGTGGGTTTGTTTAGGTTTATCAAGGTACTGTAAAAAAACCAAGGTGATATTAACCAAGGTATTTGTGACTGAAGCATTATAGTTCGATTATTAAATTCAAAAAGTACAGGGTTAAAATATGGTCCAAGTGGTGATAGGGGTGCCCAAGATAATGGCTTTCCATTAGACAGTTGGTCGTGATAAAGAAACATCTCAACTATTATATTTTGGCTTACACACCAAAATAATAAAATACCAAAGGCACTCCATTTCCATTCTCTAAAGACAGAAGAGTCTTTCCCATTAACAAGCCACATCAACCAGGCGCCACCCAAAAGGACAGCCCCTGCATCTCCCATTGAGTTCATTAACCAATTGATGTTTTTTGGAAGCCATGTATTCAGCGCTTCTGATCTTCTTAAATCTACTGAATCTCCATCTAACCAACCATATGTAAACCAAAGTTCCCAGCCTAATGCACAAACAATTACACCAAGCACATAAAATGTTGGAACCCAATCTGGTAACTTAGATTTATATTTAAAATATATTATAAGAGGCAGAAAAACTGCTAAATAAACGACTATTATTACTCGCGCCTCTTCAAAAGACATGTTTTAAAGACCTAATCTTTCAGTCCAGTTTTCATCTGATGGTCTCTCATTACATACCACCATCTCGACAAGCTCTTCGGGTGAGTTAGATATCAATAATTCATCAAAGTTTGCAGATGAGATAAATCCCTCATCAACAGCCTTCTTGAACCAACTAAGAAGGTGGTCGTAGTAGCCATCAGTGTTAAGTATTCCAATTGGTTTATTAATTATCCCAAGTTGATTGCTTGCCATAACCTCTGCAAGCTCATCTAAAGAGCCTACACCTCCTGGAAGAACTATAAATGCATCAGATCTATCCATGAATATATCTTTTCGATCAAGCAGAGTTTTAGCAACTACCACTTCATCTAATCTAGGGTTAACCAATTCAAGCTCATAAAGTGATTTCAATGAAATGCCTAAAGCTTTAACGCCATTATCTATTGCTGTATCTGAAACCACCTTCATGAGGCCTACATTGCCTCCTCCAAAAACAATATTGATGCTTTTTTTTGCAATTATTTCAGCAATCTTTTTTGCTGCTTCTGCATATTTTGGATTAGCTCCCTCATGGGCACCGCAAAAAATTGAAATATTTTTCATAGATTGTTTAGGTTTTAAAATTAAAAGTTACAGGTCCTTTGTTAACAAGTTTTATCTCCATAAGAGCTCCAAACTTGCCTTGCTTAACTCTGCTATATGACTTGCTAAATCTGTTCACAAATTCATCATACAATAATTTAGCTTCCCCAGGCTTAGAAGCCTTGTGAAAACTTGGTTTACTTCCTTTGTTGGTAATTGCTGCTAAAGTAAATTGGCTAATTATTAATACTTCTTCATCTGATTCTTTTATTGATCTTGATGTTATACCCATTGAACCATCTAACATTCTAAAATTAAGGATTTTATCAATCATTTCATTTAATGTTTTTGATGAATCATCTCGTTCAATACAAATAAAAACCAATAAGCCGTCTGCGATAGAAGTATATGACTTATCTTCAACTATAACCTCAGCTTCCGAGACTCTTTGAACAGTTGCTAACAAATTTTATCTATCTTCAAGTTCTTTTTCCCACTGACCTAAAGAAGCTAGTTTATTCATTTCTGCTCTATGTGATAATTCATCTTGAGAAATAAATACATTTTCTGCTTTTCCACCCCAAGCCTGCAATGCTGATGCTTGAAGAGCTCTTCCATAAGAGAAACTTAATTTCCATGAAAAACCACCAATTTTATTCATAGCATCTAGATGAGCGGTTGCTAGAACATCTGATTGACCTCCAGATAAAAATGTTATCCCAGCCAGGTCGGTTGGAACATTGGCAATTAAACAATCTAAAGTTTTCTTAGCAACTTCTTCAACTCCTGCTTGAGCGATAGAATTTTTACCAGAAGTAACCATATTTGGCTTTAAAAGCGTCCCTTTAATATTGACTCTAGTTTTTTCGAGATGTGAAAACAGAGACTTTAATGATCTTTCTGTTGCTTGATAACATTCATCAATATTATGTTCCCCATCCATTAAAACTTCTGGTTCAACAATCGGAACCATTCCATTGTCTTGAGCACATTTTGCATACTCAGCCAAAGCTAGCATATTTGCATCGATACATTTATCAGTTGGAATTTCGTCACCAATATTAATGACAGCCCTCCATTTTGTAAATTTTGCACCCATAGATGAATATTCTTTTAATCTTTCATCCAACCCATCTAAACCAACTGTTACAGTTTCACCCGGGCAATCTTCAATTGGCTGCAATCCTTTATCAACTTTAATCCCCGGAAGGGCGCCTTGATCAAAAATTATATCCCTTAGCAGGGTTCCATCTTTTGCAGATTGTCTAATGGTCTCATCAAACAATATCACTCCGCCTATATTGCCTTTGATTCCTTTTGATCTGAAAAGCATTTCTCTGTAATCTCTTCTATTTACTTCTGTTGATTCAACACCAATAGAATCAAACCTTTTCCCACAAGTAGGATTGCTCTCATCCGCTGCCAAAATACCCTTTCCATCTGCAACTATATAAGTAGCTATTTCTTCAATATTATTTAGTGACATAATTTAACTCCTAATTTCTTTTGAATTTAAAACTTCGATTGAGGGCAAAATTTTGCCCTCCATAAACTCTAAAAAAGCTCCTCCACCTGTTGAGCAATATGATACATCATCTGAATTTATATATTTATTAATTGCAGACAAGGTTTCTCCACCTCCGGCTAATGAAAAAGCTTCTGATTTTGATATGGCTTCTGAAAGACATTTTGTTCCTTGGGCAAATGCATCGTTTTCGAATACTCCCAACGGTCCATTCCAAAGAATAGTATTTGCATTTCTTATTAATCTCTCAGTCTCCTCCTCAATATTAAGGTCTAAAATCATTTCTTCTTCCGCAACTTCGTTAACTAATTTTTCTTTTATATCTTCTCCTTCAAATGACTTAGATGTGACAACGTTTTTTGGTAGGATTATTTTTCCTTTATCAAGGAGGGTTTTTGCAACATCTATCATTGATACTTCAACCAAAGATTTTCCTATATTTAAGCCTGCTGCATGTAAAAATGTATTAGCAATACCTCCTCCAACGATTATATGATCAGCCACTGAATTTATATGCTTAATAAGTTCAAGTTTTGAAGAAACTTTAGCTCCCCCAATGACTGCTACATATGGTGCTCTAAAGTTATTTAGTGCTTTAGAAAGATATTTATTTTCTTTTTCTAGCAAAAGCCCTGCACAAGCAATGTTAGCGTTATCAATTGCTGCATGAGTTGAAGATTGTTTTCTATGAGCAGTTCCAAAGGCATCAAAAACATATACATCTCCAAGGCTAGCAAGTTTGTTACCTAAGGCTTGGCAATTTTCTTTTTCGCCCTTAAAAAATCTTATATTTTCTAGGACTTGGATATTTGACCCTCCTCTAAAAATATCTTTAGACTCTAAGTCATCGATCATCTCGCAAGACTTATCAATAATCTTGCTTAAAGATCTTGCAACAGGTTTTAAAGAGAATTTATCTTCATAATTTCCTTCAGTGGGTCTTCCTAGGTGACTAATCAATAAAATTTTTGCATTATTTTCCATAGCATGGCTAATAGTAGGAACACATGCTTTTATTCTAGTTACATCTAATACTTCACCATCTTTGATAGGTACGTTCATATCGACTCGTATAACAAGATTTTTATTAGTTACATTTATTGAAGATAGATTAATCATTAATTAATGATTTTGCTTTAGCAATAACATTTTCTAAAGTAAATCCAAAATGTTCAAGCAATACATTACCAGGCGCAGACTCACCAAAACTTTCTATTCCAATGACTTTATCGCTTCTATCTAAAATTTTATACCAAGAATTTGGATGTCCACATTCAACAACAAGCACTGGTTTGGTCGGATTAATAACTGTATCCTGAAGCTCTTGGCTTTGTTGTAAAAAGATATCTAAAGATGGCATTGATACAACATTTGCATTGATTGAATCGTTCTTTAATTCTTTTGCAGCATCTAAAGCTAATTGAACTTCACTTCCAGAGGCAACAATAGTTATATCGAAGCTGTCATTTTCTGCAAGCAAATATCCCCCCATGGAAATTAATGAAAGCTGATCAGATGTTCGCTCTATTGCTGATGTGCCTTGTCTGCTGAAAATAAGACACGTAGGTGTTTTTTCTGAGCTCACTGCATCCTTCCAGGCAACAGCAGTCTCGACAAGATCAGCCGGTCTCCAGTTATTTAAGTTGGGGGTGGATCTAAGTGTTACCATATGCTCTATTGGTTGATGTGTAGGACCATCTTCGCCAAGAGCAACTGAATCATGGGTATACACAAAAATATTAGGAAGCCCCATAAGAGCAGACAGTCTGACAGCATTCCTAGCATAATCTGTAAAAACTAAGAAAGTTGCTCCATATGGTTTTATGCCTCCGTGAAGAACCATTCCATTCATAATTGCAGACATCCCAAACTCTCTCACGCCATAATTAATATGATTTCCTGATGGATTTTTATTAGAGAAGGTTGAACTTGATGCTGAAAAAGTATTATTTGATGGGGTTAAGTCAGCAGATCCGCCCACTAGCTCTGGCATTTCTTTTACAAAGAAATCTAAACAAGCCTTGGAAGCTTTTCTTGTTGCCATTGAAGAATTATTTAAGTTACAGTCATCCAGAAATTCTAAAAAGTCTTTCTCAAAATTTTCTGGCATTTCTCCTTTTACTCTTCTATGCAACTCCATTGATTCTTTAGGATATTTTTCTTCATAGCTTTTGATCTCATTATCCCAACTTAAATTTTTATCAGCACCAGAATCTTTTGAGTTCCAAAATTCATATACCTCATCAGGCACTTCAAAAGGAGAATATTCCCAATTAAGTGCATCTCTTGTTTTTTCAATCTCTTCTTCGCCCAGTGGAGCTCCATGAGCATCAGCTGTACCTGATTTATTTGGCGAGCCAAAACCAATCGTTGTTTTACAAAAAATCATTGAAGGTTTATTAGGCTCACCTTTTGCTTTTATAATCGCCTCATTAATCTCTTTAATATCATGGCCATCCACACAAATCGTTTGCCAACCATAACTATCAAATCTTTTTACAGAATCGTCTGTAAACCAATTTTCTATCTCTCCATCAATAGAAATCCCATTTTGATCATAAAAACATATTAGCTTTCCAAGATTATGAGTACTTGCAAAAGAACATGCCTCATGCGAGACACCCTCCATCAGGCAACCATCTCCAAGAAATACATATGTGAAGTGATCGATAGGCTTAATGTCATCCTTATTAAACTCTGCTGACAATATTTTTTCGGCTATAGCCATGCCAACAGCATTTGCAATGCCTTGCCCAAGTGGTCCAGTAGTTGTTTCGATTCCTATGTCTATATCATATTCTGGGTGACCTGGTGTTTTAGATTTCAATTGCCTGAAATTTTTAATATCATCAATGGATAAGTCATAGCCAGTCAGATGTAACAAGCTATATAAAAGCATTGAGCCATGTCCATTAGATAATACGAACCTATCTCTATTAAACCAGTTAGGATTTGATGGATTATGTTTTAAATGATTTTTCCATAAGGCAGTAGCAATTTCTGCCATTCCCATTGGCATGCCCGGATGACCTGAGTTTGCTTTTTGAACAGCATCAATCGATAAAAATCTGAGAGCATTTATTGGATCTGATTGGTGCAAATTAATTTCCCCTTTTGCTTTAATGGATAATAATGTTTTTAAGATAAAAAGCATAGATAAAATTGAAATTTTTCACATAAAGTAGTTAAATTGGGTGCGTATTATTTTTTTTTAAAGAATATCTTCGTATTCTAGAATTTCAGGGAGAAAACATATGAGTTATATTTTTACATCGGAATCAGTTTCCGGAGGGCATCCAGACAAAGTCTGTGATCAAATTTCAGATGCAGTCTTAGATGCATACTTATCAGAAGACCCAAACAGCAGAGTGGCTTGCGAAACAATGATAAAAAATAACATGGTCTATATTGCTGGTGAGATAACATCTTTAGGAAGCCCAGATTTGGAGCCTGTTGTTAGAAAAACTATCAATGATATTGGTTATAACACTGATGAATATGGATTTAATGGTGATACTTGTGAGTTTACTAATCTTGTTTTTGAGCAATCACCTGATATATCACAGGGCGTAACTGAAGGTGAAGGAGAAAACCTTGAACAGGGAGCTGGAGATCAGGGTTTAATGTTTGGATATGCTTGTACTGAAACAGATTCATTAATGCCTCTTCCTATAGATCTTTCTCACAGATTGGTTAAGAAACAAGCTGATGTTATGAAAAGCAATGAATTATCTTGGTTAAGACCTGATGCTAAAAGCCAAGTAAGTGCAATCTATTCAGATGATGGCAAAACTATAGAAGGTCTATCTGCAATAGTTCTTTCTACTCAGCATGATGAAGATATTTCTCAAGATGAAATCAAAGAAGGGGTTATGGAAAAAATTATAAAGCCAATAGTGCCTGAAGAATGGATATTAGATTCAACAAATATTTATATTAACCCAACAGGTAAATTTGTTATTGGAGGTCCTGTAGGTGATTGTGGGCTTACTGGTAGAAAAATTATTGTTGACACTTATGGAGGTATGGCCAGACATGGTGGTGGGGCCTTCTCCGGGAAAGACCCTTCAAAAGTTGATAGATCTGCAGCCTATGCTGCAAGATATGTTGCCAAAAATATTGTTGCAGCTGGTTTGGCTGATTACTGTGAGATTCAAGTTTCATATGCAATTGGAGTAGCAAAGCCGACCTCAATAAATGTAAATACATTCAATAGCGAGAAGATATCTAAAGAAGCTATTGAAAAAATTGTTGAAGAAAAGTTTGATCTAAGACCAAAAAGTCTTATCAATATGCTTGATCTTAAAAGGCCTATATATCTTCCTACTGCTGCTTATGGGCATTTTGGAAGAACAGATATAGATCTTACGTGGGAAAGAACTGATAAAGCATCAGAAATTTCACAATAAAAATTAAATATAAGGAAATAAAATGGAAAATGACTATAAAGTAGCTGATATTAATTTAGCAGAATTTGGAAGAAGAGAGATTTCTCTAGCTGAGAATGAGATGCCTGCATTAATGGCATTAAGGGAAAAATATAGAGCAGAGCAGCCTTTAGCTGGTGCTAAAATTATGGGTTGTATTCATATGACAATCCAAACGGCTGTATTAATGGAAACCTTAATAGATTTAGGTGCAGAATTAAGGTGGTCTTCTTGTAATATATTTTCTACCCAAGATCATGCGGCTGCTGCTATGGCTGCAAGAGGAATCCCAACCTTTGCTTGGAAAGGTGAAACAGATGAAGAGTTTGAATGGTGTATCGAACAGACTATTTGTAAAGATGGAAAGCCTTGGGATGCGAATATGATTCTTGATGATGGTAGTGATTTAACAGCCATGGTTCACGAAAAATTTCCTGATATGTTAGAAACAATTCATGGAGTTTCTGAAGAGACTACGACAGGTGTTCATAGGCTCAAGGAAATGCTTGAAAAGGGTGAGTTAAAAGTTCCGGCGATTAATGTCAATGATTCTGTTACAAAAGCCAAAAATGATAACAAATATGGTTGCAGGCATAGCCTAAATGATGCTCTCAAAAGAGGTACTGATATGTTGCTATCAGGTAAGAGAGGTTTAGTTATTGGTTATGGGGATGTTGGTAAGGGCTCTGCTGCAAGTCTTGCTCAAGAAGGAATGATAGTTAGTGTTGTTGAATCAGATCCAATTTGTGCAATGCAAGCATGCATGGATGGTTTTGCTGTTGTGTCTTGCTACAAAGATGGTGTTGTTACAAGAGATATTAATGATATCAATATGGCTGTTATGGGAGAGACTGATCTTGTAGTTACTACAACTGGCAATGTTAATGTATGTGATTCAGCAATGTTGAGTACTCTGAAGAATACAGCTGTTGTATGTAATATTGGTCATTTTGATAACGAAATTGATACGGCATTTATGAGAGAAAATTACTATTGGGATGAAATAAAACCCCAAGTGCATAGAATCTTTAGAGACACTGCACCTGATGGTACCCCAGATTTATCAAGTAAGAACTACATAATACTCTTAGCAGAAGGAAGGCTTGTTAATCTTGGTAATGCTACAGGTCATCCAAGTAGAATTATGGATGGATCTTTTGCAAACCAAGTTCTTGCACAGATTCATTTGTACAAACAAGGTTTTGCTAATATCAATGATGATGATAAAAAGGCGGAAATGATTACTGTTGAGGTGCTACCTAAGAAATTAGATGAAGAAGTTGCAAGTCTCATGGTTGCTGGGTTTGGAGGAACTATGACAAAGCTTACTCAAAACCAAGCAGACTACATAAACGTTCCTCAAGAAGGTCCTTTTAAAGAAGAAAGCTATAAATATTAAAATATAAAGTTCATATTATGGGTATTTATGCCCATAATATGGCTTGTGAATATTTATAAAACAATCTTAACTATAGGTCTTGTCTTTATTCTGTATAGCTGTGGAGTTAAAGGTCCTATTATTTTTTAATACATAATCAAAGATGGACTATTTTTCTTATAAAGACGGGAAACTTTTTTGTGAAGATGTTGATCTTCAAAAAGTAGCAATTGAATGCGGAACTCCTTGCTATGTCTATTCAAAAAAAACTCTAGAAAGACATATAAATGTTTATAAGAAATCCTTTAAGACTAAAGATAACCTTATATGCTTCTCAGTTAAGTCATTAAGCAACATCTCAATATTAAAATTAATTAATGATATGGGTTGTGGGTTTGATGTAGTCTCTGGCGGAGAGCTTAGAAGAGCGCTTCATATTGGTGCAAATCCTCAAAAAATCATCTTTAGTGGGGTTGGAAAGTCTTATGATGAAATTTTAATGGGTGTACATAACAAAATTTTATCTTTTAATATTGAGTCTGAGTCAGAATTACATCGCATAGAAAAAATTGCATCTTCTGAAAAAAAGGTTGCAGACGTTTCTATTAGGTTTAATCCTGAGGTTGATTCCGGAGGCCATGAATATATAAAAACTGGAAGAAAGGGTGATAAATTTGGAATATCTTCTGAAGAAACCATCTTAAAGATTGCTAATTATATTTATAGTTCGAGTCACTTAAGACTAGTGGGTCTTGCTTGTCATATTGGGTCACAAATATTAGATCTTCAAAGCTATAAATCAACAGCTCGAAATATTAAAGAGCTTTCTCTAAAGATTAAAAAGATTGGCAACAAGCTAGAATTTCTAGATCTTGGTGGCGGTCTTGGCATTCCTTATGATAAAGATGAGACCCCGTCACCAGAGAACCTCATCTCAATTATTGAAGAAGAATTAAAAGATGTTGACGAAAAGATTATTTTAGAGCCTGGAAGGAGCATTTCAGGTAATGCAGGAATACTACTAACAATGGTTGAATATATTAAAGATGAATTTCTAATCATTGATGCAGCTATGAATGATCTTTTAAGGCCAGCTTTATACAATGCAAAACATGATGTTTGGAGCCTAACAGAGAGTTATTCTAATAATAAAAAATGGACTATAGTTGGTCCGGTTTGTGAATCCTCAGACATCATAGCCAAAGATCATGTTATTAATGCTGATGAGGGAGATATCCTTGCAATAAAATCAGCAGGTGCATATGGTTTCGTTATGGCTTCAAACTACAATTCAAGAATGAGGCCTCCTGAGGTTTTGGTTGATGGTAATAAATTTAATATTATTCGTGCCAGAGAGTCTTTCGATGACTTGATTAAAAGTGAGGTTAAAGTTAGTGATTAAGTTTGAAAAGTGGCATGGAAATGGAAATGATTTTGTAATTATTAATTCTATAGAAGACAAATTTAAATTAAAGAAAAATTTCATTAAGAAGATTTCTGATAGAAACAAGGGCGTTGGTTTTGATCAGTTAATACATGTAGCCTTGCCGACAAAGCATGAATATGACTTTTTCATAAAGTTTTATAATTGCGATGGTTCTGAGGCTGGCATGTGTCTTAATGGTATTCGATGTGCATCATCTTATATTTGGGGAAAACAGCTTTCTCCTATTAAAAAAATGTCACTTCAGACAAAGCATGTGAACCTTGAATGCTCTCCTGAGAAAAGTAATAAGGTCTCCATAAATATCGACAAACCTAGAGAGATTCTAGATAAAGAGCTTCATAGAAATCTTAAGAAGGTTATTGAAGAAGAATTCTTTTTATTAAATATTGGAAATAATCATCTATGTATAAAAATGAAATCTATTGAAAAGGTTGATTTAAAAATGGTTTATAAAAACTTAGAGAAATTAATTAAAAAATTAAATATTAATTTATCAATATTTTCTGAAACCAGTAAATATATTAATATCAGAACATATGAGAATGGTGTTGGTGAGACCCTGTCCTGCGGATCAGCTTCTTTATGCGTTGCCTCAAATGCTTTGCTTGAAAAAAATATAGTAAAAATAGCTTCAATTGGTGGAGAGTTAAAATTTAAAAATCATGGAAATGGTATATTGATGTCTGGATTGACTAGTTTCATATATGAAGGAAATATAAATGAGTAAAAAATTAGACCCGAAAGACGTTGAGTTATTCCTTCTTGATAACTTAGATTTCTTCAAGTCCAGAGAGTCTCTTGTGGGTGAATTAAGTTTTAAACATTCATCAAGCTCAGCAGCATCGCTCCTTGAAAGGCAGGTAAAAAAACTTCGGGAAGATCACAAAAGCTTGATAAGCCTTCTATCATCTTTCATTGAAACTGCTTCTGTTAATGAAGATCTTTTTAATAAATCAAAAGACCTAACACTTAAGATATTAGAGTCGAATTCTAAGAAAGAGATAGTGAAAACAGTCAAAGGAAGCTTCAAGAATGATTTTAAAGTAGATGAGTGTTTGCTTGAGTTTTATAAGAATAAAGAAATAGATGACATAGAGCGCGCTACAAGTCTGTCTATGCATAAAGGGGCCATTCATTGTGGATCTTTTTCTTCAGAAAAAATGAATACTCTTTTCAATGACAAAAAAGTTCAATCAATGGTTGTTGCTGTTGTTGTTGTAAATGATGAAATTGGACTTTTGATGCTTGGTAGTCATGATAGAACTAGATATTTGGGAGATGAGGACACTACATTCATTCAATACATCAGAGATGTTTTAGAAAAGAAATTAATTCTATAGTCTATGAAAAAATCTATATTTATTCTTAATGATATTAAGGAATATTTAATATTTGTATCTCAAGTAAAAAACCTTTCTCAAAATACCACGAAATCATATGAACGAGATCTAAGAAAGCTTAGTGTATTCATCAGTGATCTAAATATCTCTGATTATTCACAAATCAGTCCTGATATTTGTTCGGCTTGGATTGGTAACTTATATTCTCAAGATAATAACCCTAGGAGCATTCAGAGGCACCTTTCTTCGGCAAAAGGATTTTTTCGTTTCTTAATGAAGAATGATTTAATTAAATCTTCTCCATTTGAATTAGTAATAGCTCCAAAATCTCCAAGCAACTTACCTGAAGTTTTATCACCAGAGGATGTGGAGCAACTTTTAAATTTTAAACCATCAAGCCTAATTGAGATTAGAGATATGGCAATTGTAGAAGTTATGTACTCTTCTGGATTGAGGGTGTCTGAAACGGTAAATATTAATATTGCTGATTTTGAGGAAGATATGACTTTCTTGAGAGTTCTGGGAAAAGGCTCTAAGACTAGGCTTGTTCCAATGGGTAGATTTGCAGTAACAGCTATAAATAACTGGTTAACTGAGAGAGAGAAAATTGTAGCTAACACTGATGCTCTTTTCTTGAATTCAAAAGGAACTAGGTTAACTGTTAGGAGTGTTCAATTAAGATTAAAAAAGATGGCAGTAAAGCAAGGCCTTCCACCAATTCATCCACATATGCTCAGACATAGCTTTGCAACCCATATGCTTGAGTCAAGTGGGGATCTAAGAACAATTCAAGAATTGTTGGGTCACAGTTCGCTATCAACAACTCAAATATACACAAAACTTGATTATCAACATCTTGCAAAAATCTATGACCAAGCACACCCAAGAGCAAAAAAATGAAAACAATTAAATTAATCACTTTTGATCTTGATGACACTCTTTGGGATAACATGCCTACAATCACGAGGGCTGAAATCGATACTAGAAGATGGATCGAAGAAAGAGTTGGGAAAGTCGAATGGGGTGACTTTAATGACTTTTTGAACCTTAGGGAAGAACTTATTAAAGAAGATCCAAGCATCGAATGGGACATAAGCAAACTTAGAAAAGAGATTTTCAGAAAAAAAATTCATTATGTAACCCCATCAAGTTTAAGGGATGAGATTGTAGATGAGGCATTCTCTATATTTATAAAAAAAAGACATCAGATTAAATTATTTGATGGTGTTGCAGATGCTCTAAAGACTTTATCAGAAAAATATATTCTTGGTGTTTTAACGAATGGAAATGCAGACATTTATAAGTTTGATATTGGTAAATACTTCAAGTTTGCAATTAGCTCTCTAGAAGCTAAAGATAGCAAGCCCAATAGATCTCATTTTGATAAAGCTGTTGAGAACGTTAAAGATATTGAATTTGGTCAAATACTTCATATTGGGGATCACCAAGTTAATGATATCTTATTTGCCCATAATCTTGATATAGACACATTATGGTTTAATAATAATAATGCTGTATGGGAACAAGATTTTGAAAAGCCCTGTGAATTTGATTCATGGGAGATGCTACCAAAAATTATAGAAAACAAGTATGAGTGATAAAGAGCTATCTGAGGCGTTAAGGCGCATCATTGAAAAAGAACTAAAAAGCTTAAGTAACTTATTGCCTAAAGATGTAATCTCAAACGTAGAGAAGAAAATATCTCCTCAAGTTGAGGGTATTATTGAAAAGGGTGGCTATATCAAAAAATCAAAATTTGATAATCTTGAAAGAGTTATTAAAGATCTTGAAGAAAGGATTAATGAACTGGAAAAAAATTAAAGTTGATTTAAATATGAGTCTATTCTTTCTGCGTTCATAACGAACTTCGTTTTTAAATTTTGGGATGCTTCCTTAACTTCATTGATATTAACGGCTTCACCAACCTGGATGACACCAATCATTGCCATCATGACATGAGGGTCACACTGATAAACATACACTCCCTCTGTATCTAAGACGACACTTATATCTCTGTTAATTTGCCCGGCCCACGCATCTGATCCAACAGGCACCATTCCCGCAATAGCTGCTGAATTATGAGAAGCATCTGTGGCCTTAAAATGAATCGTGTCTCCCTTTGAAACCTTGATCACGGCGGGCTCAAATATCATTTGGCCACCCTCACCAGAATTTAGCATTTTTACAACATGTTCAGACCCCTCAGAAAGCTCAACTTTCATTACTTCAACGGGCGCTGAAGCTGCGACCTGGTTAACTTGTGAAACACTTCCGCAATCTTGGCCTTCTAAACAAACCTTTATAGGAACTAATAATCTATTTTTTACAGCCTCATCATATTTCTTGCCGTTAAATAGCAATAAAAAACATAGCGGGAGTATCAATAAGAATATTTTATTTTTCATAACTTATTAAGAATTAGGTCTTTGTAACTCAACAACATGATCAACGATATTGAGCATTTCTTCGTATGATCTTTTTGTTTCAATAATATATTTTCCATCAACTACAATCATCGGAGTTGCTGATATTTTTAATTGTTTAGAATGTTTTGCATCACGATTAATCTTTTGCTTTATAGTAAATGAATTTAAATATTGTTCAGTTATCTCAGGCGCAACTCCAAAATTCTTAAGAAAATCTTGGATTCTTTTAGGGCTTTGTAAAAAGTTTCCTTCTTTATGAATTGTTACAAAAACAGCAGAGTGTGTTGAAGGGTCTAATTTAAGTGCATCAATTGTGTAATATAGCGCGGCATGCAGTCTGTGTATCTCACTCCAGGGAACTGGCATTTTAGTAAACTTTATATCAGCTCCTTGTTTTCCTGCCCATTCATTTATTGCAGGTTCAAATGAATAACAACCACCACACCCATACCAAAATGATTCAGTTACCTCAACAATCCCATCTTTTTTAACAGGAAGAGGGTTGTCTACAATCTTATAATCTATTCCTGGACGATAATCAGCATTTATAAAGATTGTAAAAATAGCTAAAAATAAAATTCCAAATATGTTTTTTTTCATTGATATAACCCATGCATATAATTAGCTAAAGCCTCTATCTCATAATCAGTCAGATTTTCTGCAATTGACTGCATTACTAATGATGACTCTCCAGCATTTCTTTCTTTCGACCTATAAGCTTTTAATGAAGAAGTTAAGTAACCAACCTGTTGGCCTGCAACAGATGGATATCCGGCCAAGCTATTGCCTTGACCATAAACACCATGACAGGATGTACATGCCGGTATTTGTTCTTTCATATTACCAAACCTATATAGTTGTGTTCCGAGCGCAAGCAACTCCTCATCATTTATTGCCTGTCCTACAGTAGCATTATACTTAGAATAGAATGCAGCGATATCTAATAAATCTTCATTACTTAATGTTTGCAAGTATGGAGTTACTGCCATCATCAGAACATTCATTCTGTCTCCATCTCTAAAGTACTTTAATTGTTCATATAAATACTTTTGATTTTGGCCAGCTAATTTTGGCCAATCAGTACTGATACTATTTCCATCAACACCATGGCAAGCAGTACATGATTCAACTAGTTGCGATCCATTATCAGCATTACCAGAAATGAAAGTATCTGGCATTTTTATTTCTTTAGATTTATCATCAGCAGCGCTAAGGCCTATTGAAAAGCTGAAGAGAGCTAAAAAAGTTAATGAATACTTCATCGAAATTAAAATGTGTGTCTTGTTGGAGTGTATTATAAACATAGGTTGATATGATATAAACGATTAAATGAAAAACCTTTTTAAAAATACAGAGTTTGTTTTTGGCGTAACAGACTATAGGAGACTTCCTGAAGATTTAGGAAATGAGGTTTTACTTGCTGGCAGGTCTAATGCTGGAAAATCTAGCGCTCTCAATGTGCTTACTGACAACTCAAAGCTAGCAAGAATCAGCAAAACACCTGGAAGGACAACAGAAATAAACTTTTTTAAGGTCAATGATGGTCTTATGTTGCTTGATTTACCTGGATATGGCTTTGCAAAGTCTAGCAAAGCAAAAAAGAAAGATTGGGGGCCTTTGCTAGGCGAATACTTTCAAAAACGTAAAGCTTTAGCTGCAGTAGTAATATTTATGGATATTCGACACCCGCTAAAAGAAAATGATTGGGAAATGATTCATCTTTGCAAAAATTATAACGTTCCTTTCATTCCAGTTCTTGCTAAAAGCGACAAATTGTCAAATAACAATATAGCCAAGGCCATATCTTTTGTTAAAGGCAAAATTCCTGAATCTAACCCGATTGCTATCTCGTCTAAAGACAAAGTTGGTTTTGACAAGCTTTTAAGAGAAATATTAAACTCTATAGAGTAATGTTGGAATATCAAAAACAAGACTGTGATCTAACCCTTCAAGAAGGTCTTGATTGTTACTACAATACATTTCCTGAAACTACCGAAATATTTGAAGATAATGAGGAATCCGGCACTCTTTTAAGAGATCATGACTGCACTCATGTAATTTTTGGTCTTGATACTTCTATTGAACAAGAATCTATTCTTGATAGCTGGGTCGTTTGGGGCAGCAAATGGAAATTAAAATATATATGGGGTTACCAAAGTCTTCCTCAAATAAAACAGCTTTATAAAGATCTTTATAGGGAGTTTGGTGTCTTGGGTTTTATAAAAATATTCTGGAAACTTGGTGGAGTTAAAAGAAAAGTCATGTTTAGAGCTTTTAAAATGAAAAAAAAGTGGCCTTTCAAAATGCCAGAAGCATATCTTTCTATGAAAATCTCAGATCTTAGAGAAAACCATGGTATTAAAATCCTCCTTCCTGAAGAACTGCAATACACTCCGATAATAAGAAAATAATTTAATTAAAGGGTAATTAGTGTGCTTCATTCCAATTTGAGCCAATAGCTGCTTCAGCGATTAAAGGAATATTAAGTTCTACAGTTCGCTCCATCGTATCTTTCATTTTTTCCATAACTGTATCAGCATCATCTTTTGGACACTCAAAAACTAACTCATCATGAACTTGCATAATCATTTTTACATCTGACATTTCTTTTAATAAAAGCTGATCGATATCAAGCATCGCCTTTTTAATAATATCTGCAGCTGAGCCTTGTAATGGAGCATTAATAGCTGCCCTTTCAGCTGCCTGTCTTCTTAAGCCATTAGCAGCATTGATTTCATTGAGGTAAAGACGTCTTCCCATAATGGTCTCGACATACTTATCTTCTTTTGCTTGAGCTTTGATGTTATTCATATAATCTCTAACACCTGTATATCTTGCAAAATAAGTATCTAAATATTCTTGAGCTTCGCCTCTTGGTATACCCAGTTGCCTAGTCAGTCCAAAAGCAGACATGCCGTACATTAGTCCAAAGTTAATAGCTTTGGCGCTTCTTCTTTGATCTTGGTTAACATCATCTATTGATACCCCAAAGACCTCTGCAGCGGTTGATGAATGAACATCAATATCATTATTGAAGGCGTGAGTTAAATTTTTATCTTTGGATAAGTGCGCCATGATCCTTAATTCAATTTGAGAGTAATCTGCAGATATCAAAGTGTTGCCTTTCTCAGGAACAAAAGCCTCCCTAATTCTTCTACCTTCAGCAGTTTTGATTGGAATATTTTGAAGGTTGGGCTCTGTTGATGAAAGCCTTCCTGTTGATGTGACCGCTTGCTGATATGAAGTGTGTATTCTTTCTGTTTTAGGGTTTTCAATATTTATTAAGCTGTCAGTATAAGTGGATTTTAATTTTGCTAATGTTCTGTACTGCAAAATTATCTTTGGTAACTCGTATTCTTCAGAGAGTCTTTTAAGGGTGTCTTCATTGGTTGAAGGTTGTCCTTTTGGTGTCTTTTTAAGCACCGGCAAACCTTGTTTTTCATATAAAATTTCAAGAAGTTGCTTTGGAGAATCCAAGTTAAACTCTTCTCCTGCTATCTTGTAAGCTTCCGATGAAAGACCGTCTATCTTTTCACCAAGCTCTTTAGAGTGATCGGCTAATTTTTTCTTATCTATCTTTGCTCCGTTTTGTTCTACTCTAGATAAAACATGAACAAGAGGATATTCAATATCTTCTAGTAATTTTTCTTGTACTGGTTTTTCTTTAAGCATCGGAGCCAAAACGTTATATAGTCTTAGAGTAATGTCGGCATCTTCTGCTGCATAGTCAGATGCAATGTCTATTTTAACTTCAGCGAAGCTTATTTGTTTTGAAGCTGTTCCAGTAACATCGGTGTATTTGGTCGTAGTGTAATTCAAATAATAATCTGCAAGCCTATCCATGCCATGACGAGTTGCTGTGCTATTTAATACATATGACATAAGCATAGTGTCTGCATGAAATTTTGTGATCTTGATTCCATGCCTTGCTAATATTGGTATGTCGAATTTAAGATTTTGCCCAACAGCTTTTTCTTGATTCTTCTCAATTATTGGTCCAAGAGTCTCTACTACATAGTCCATGCTCAATTGCTTGGGGCAATCTTCATAGGAATGAGCAATTGGGATATAACAACCCTCATTTTCAGAAACAGAAAGAGAGATACCAATTAAATTTGCAGATACTGTATTTACAGAATCTGTCTCAGTATCAATAGCAAATGCTTTTGATTTATTGATTTTTTCAATCCAGCTCTTCAATCCTTTTTCATCTAATACTGTTTCGTAATTAGAGTCTTTCTTGGGGGCTTCTTTTGCTTTGCTCTTGTCAGCGCCCTTAAATTCTAGTTCAGCAAAAATCTTATCTAGCTCCTGTTCGTCAGGCGAGAAGACTAAAAGATCTTCAAATTTTAAGTTTAAATCCACGTCTTCTTTTAAGGTTACTAGCTCAATATTTCTATCAAGATCATTTATGGAGTTTCTAAGATTCTCACCCACAACACCCTTTATTAAATCTGCATTTTTTTTAATGCTTTCAAGGTCGCCATATTCTTTAAGCCATTTGGCTGCAGTCTTTTGCCCAACTTTGGGAACTCCAGGAATATTATCTGACGTATCTCCAACTAAGGCTAGCATGTCTCTTATTTGAGTTGGCTTGACTCCAAATTTTTCAAACACGCCCTCTTCATTGAAAATTTTATGTTTCATTGTATCCATCATCGTTGTATGTGGATCCTCGACGAGTTGCATCAAGTCTTTATCTAATGATGAAATAACACACTTAAATTTAGCATCTTTTGCCATTCTTGAAATAGTTGCGATCACGTCATCGGCTTCCACTCCTTCTATTTCAATCAGTGGGAAACCTATGGAACGACAAATTGACTTAACTGGAACAAGCTGTTCTCTCAGCTCATCCGGCATAGGAGGTCTATTTGCCTTATATTCTGAATAAATATCATTCCTAAAAGTTTTTCCCTTGGCATCAAAGACTACAATTATGGGAGAACCCTCACTATCCTTTTTGAGGTTCATCAACATGTTTGTGACGCCCTTTACTGCACCAGTTGGCTTACCTGATGAGGTGCTTAATGGGGGCATAGCATGAAATGCTCTATATAGATAAGAGGATCCATCTATTACAAAAATTCTATCTTTCATCTTTATTTTTTATATGATGTATTATGACTCTTGTTTTTCTATAATGGAAAAAATTAGATAAAATGTATAAAAATATTTTTCATAATTATTTTGAACTATCTGTGGCAGCTTCATCGCTATTGATTGTTATATTGGCGATAGCTTTGGATAAGATCCTTTTCCTTCAAGCTTGTCCAATGTGTATTTTGACTAGATATGTTTTTGTACTAATTACAGTTTCTGCAATTCTAGCAATGCTAATAAAGAAAAAGGGTGTTGGTCTTGTCTTAATAGTAACTTCATCAATTCTTGGTCTTTTGGTCACATCAAGGCAAATTTATATTCAGAGTATGTCTGTTGAAGATCTAGCTCAGCTTTCTGGTTGTAGCATGCCTTTTCATACTCAGGTTGAATACTTTGGTCTGGTAGAGGCAATGACTCGAACACTTGCAGGTGGTCCCAGCTGTGCTGAGGATGGGTTGAGATTTATATTTAATTTTGCAGAATGGGGGTTTATATTATTTCTAGCATTCCTTATTTCAAGTGTTTTGAAACTTAAAAATAGTTAAATTCATCATTTTTTGTAGCAAAACTACATCATTAGCAGCCTTTTAAGCTCTATTAATAAGGCTTTTAACAATTTATTGACTTTTTTAGTTAGATAAATTTTACTTAGCTACATATTAACTCCAATAATAGCTAACAATACATATATTATAGGTACATAATTATTTCCTCTACATATATAATTATTCACCCCAAGTACCTATAATATTTGTTAGCAAAATATGAACAATCAATCTGAAAACATTCAAGCCCTTGAGCTAAGCACTGAAGAGCTAATTCTTGCTGCAGTGGAAAATAAAGAAGGCGTAATTGCAAGCAATGGTGCATTTGCTACAAGCACTGGTGAAAGGACAGGAAGAAGTCCAAATGATAGGTTTATAGTTCAAGAATCTGGAACAGATAATCTTATTGACTGGGGTGAAGTCAACAAACCCTTTAAAGTAGAAAAATTTGATGCTTTGTGGGATAAAGTTAAGTCTTATCTATCTCAAAATAATAGATATACTTCAAATGTTCATGTTGGATCACATGATGAGCATTACTTACCAGTAAAAATTACTACAGAAACAGCATGGCATTCGCTCTTTGCAAGATTAATTTTTGTATGTACGGATAATTACAACCCTTCTAATAAAAATGAATGGGAAATTATTAGCGCTGCAAATTTTAAATGTGTTCCTGAAATAGATGGAACTAATTCGGAAAGTTGCGTGATCCTGAATTTTGAAAAAAGAAGAGTAATTATTGCAGGTATGAAATATGCAGGTGAAATGAAAAAATCTATGTTCGCGGTCCAAAACTTCTTATTGCCTGAAAAAGGTGTTTTACCTATGCACTGCTCAGCAAATGTAAATAACAATGGTGAGGTTGCATTATTCTTTGGTCTTTCAGGAACCGGTAAGACCACATTGTCTGCAGATCCTCAATGCTCATTGATTGGTGACGATGAACATGGATGGAGCCCAGGATCAGTTTTTAATTTTGAGGGTGGTTGTTATGCAAAGACTATAGATCTTAGTGAGCAAAATGAACCTGTGATTTATAAAGCTATAAAACATGGGAGTGTTATTGAAAATGTATTCTTAAATGATGCCAATGAACCCGATTATTCAGACACATCTCTGTCGGAGAATGGCAGATGTTGCTATCCAAGATCTCACATTGAAGCTGCGGTTGAGGGGAATGCATCAGGAGAACCAAAAACAGTTATTTTCTTGACATGTGATCTCACTGGTTTGATCCCACCGGTATCGATACTATCAAAAGAAGCTGCCGCATATCATTTTTTAAGTGGCTACACAGCAAAGGTTGGTTCAACTGAAATGGGTTCAGACTCTGATATTGAATCTACTTTCTCAACCTGCTTTGGAGCACCCTTTTTCCCAAGACCTGCTAATATTTATGCAGACTTGCTTATGAAAAGAGTTGAAAGCTTTGGCTCTAAAGTCTTTCTAGTAAATACGGGCTGGACTGGCGGACCTTATGGAATAGGCTCTAGATTTAAGATTCCTACTACAAGAAGAATTGTTAATGCTATTCAGGATGGTGAATTAGATAATGTGGAGACTCAAAAAATACCTGGTCTAAATTTAGATGTTCCTATTGAGGTTGCTGGTGTAGATTCCAAGCTGCTTAATCCTATTGAGACATGGGAAAATAGAGATGAATATAATAAATACTTAAATCAATTAATTGAAAACTTTCAAGAGAATTTCAAGAAATTTAATGTCAAACCTGAAATAGTAAAAGCTGGCCCGGGATTTAATGACTAATGAATCACTAGTAAATAGACTCAAAGAATTAGAAGGCGATGGATTCTTTGATGAGCTAGTTATAAAAAGAGGAATTGAAAAAGAATTCTTCAGAATTGACTCAGATGGCTTTATGTCTAAAAGGCCACATCCTAAATCTCTCGGTTCTGCTCTTAAAAATAAGTACATAACTACTGACTTTGCTGAGGCTCAACTTGAACTGGTAACACCTGTTTTTGAGGACATTGATGCTCTTTATGATTTTCTTTATTCGCTTCATGTTTATGTTGCTAAAAATATTGATGAGGATGAAATGCTTTGGCCTTTTTCAATGCCACCAAAAATTAAAAATGAATCAGATATTAACTTAGGTTATTACCATCAAAGCGATATTGGGTTGCTCAAGCATGTCTATCGCAGGGGTTTAAAGGTTAGGTATGGTCCTACGATGCAATGTGTTTCTGGGATGCATTATAACTTCTCTATAAAACATAGTTCTTTTTCTACTCTTCTAGATTCAACTGATCAAAAGCACATTAATGAGGCCTATTTAGGTCTTATTAGAAACTTTAAGAGAATATATTGGTTTGTATTGTGTGAGTTTGGTGAAACTAATGTGGTTGATAAATCATTCGTAAAAAACAGGGATCACAGACTTGAAGCGTTAAATGACAGTGATATGTATCTTGAACATGCAACTTCATTAAGAATGAGTGAGATTGGCTATCAGAGCAAGGCTCAGAAAGGTCTGGATATTAAATATAATTCTTTAAGTAGCTTCCTTCAAAAAATAAGAGACGCTATTACAATCCCCCATAAAGAATTTGAAGAAAAGAGTTTGATGGATTCTGATGGTAAATATCACCAAATTTCTCACGGAATTATTCAAATTGAAAACGAATACTATGACTCTATAAGACCGAAAAGAACATCCTCTGATGACATGAGACCATATGACTTATTGAAAAACTTTGGTATTGAATATCTTGAAATAAGGGGTGTGGACATATCTCCTTCAGATATAACCGGTATTTCTAAACACCACATAAGGTTCTTAGATCTCATTCTTATATATTGTTTAATACTCCCGAGTCCCAAGATATCCTCTGAAGAAAAATTGCTTATAGACTCTAATGAATATACCTCAATCTATAACGGCAGAAATAAAGAAGCAAAGATATCAATGTCGGGCGATATGATTCCTATTGATGTGGCAAGGGATAAAATTTTAAAAGATTTGAGAATTCTTTCTGAATTTATGAGCGAAAGCAATTTATTTGATAGTGCCATTGGATATGTGACATCTTTATCAAAAGGTGCCTTGCCTAAAAATTCTTTCCATGAAGATGGTCTTGAAAGAGCAAAAAGCAATTTTGATAAATTAAAATCTGGTGATGGAAAAAATATAGATAGTATAAAAAAAGAAGCGGCGTTATCATTAAAAGAGTTAGAAAATACTCCAAAAAATACAGAACAAGAAATGGATGAATATGTTAAAAATTATAATTTAGATCTTTAAGGAGAAAAATATGAAAGCATTACAATGCGTTGAATTAGGGATGCCAGATAAGTTACAAGTTAATGAGGTGCCTGAACCAGAAGTTATGCAAGATCATGTCTTAATTGATAACAAGGCAGCTAGTGTTAATTTTCCAGATGTTTTGATGATTCAAGGTTTATATCAATTTCAACCAGAGCTCCCTTTTTCTCCAGGCGGAGAATCTGCAGGAATTGTTTCTGCTATTGGAGAAGGAGTAGAAAATATTTCTGTTGGAGATAGGGTGTTTGCAATGACAGGCTTGGGAGCTTTTGCTGAAAAAATAGTCGTCCATCAAAGTTCTGTTGTAAAAATTCCTGAAACCATGGACTTTGAAACTGCGGCAGCTCTTCCAATGACATATGGGACCTCTTTATATGCTCTTAAACAAAGAGCTGAAATAAAAGAAGGAGAATCGCTTCTTGTGCTCGGTGCAGCAGGAGGTGTTGGTCTTGCAACAGTTGAACTTGGTAAGGCACTGGGAGCAAAAGTAATTGCAGCGGCATCAACTCAAGAGAAGGTAGACTTGTGCCTAAAGCATGGTGCGGATGAAGGTTTTATATATCCAACTGGCGAACTAGATAGAGATAAGCAAAAGGAACTTTCTTCTAAGATAAAAGAGTTAACCGGTGGATTGGGAGCAAATGTTGTATACGATCCTGTGGGTGGCGCTTATTCTGAACCCTCTATAAGGGCAACTGCCTGGGATGGAAGATATCTAGTTATAGGATTTGCAGCAGGAGAAATTCCAAAAATACCCATCAACCTTGCGCTATTAAAAGGCATGAAGATAGTTGGTGTCTTTTGGGGCGCCTGGGTTGGCATGTTCCCAGAAGAGAATAAGAAAAATTTTGAAGAACTCTTTAAACTTCACTCTGAAGGAAAAATTAATCCTGAAGTTTCTGATTCTTTCTCATTAGATGATGGCGCTAAAGCTATTGCTCATTTGAAAGACAGAAAAGCTAAGGGCAAAGTAATCATCAAAATATAAAATCTTATTGAGATCTTTTCATGTGAAAAGCAAGTCTTGATACAAGGTCTGCTTTTTTTCCACTCGTTTTAAGCCCCTTGCTTCTGCATGCGTTTTTTAGCTCATCAACTGTCTTATCTCTATAATGATCCGCCCAACTGCTATAGCTTTCTGAATCAGCCCATTCTTTAAGCGAAATATGTATACTGGTCAGGTTGTAAAGAATATAAGCGCTTTTGGATCTGCATTGATTTAACTGGGCCGTATTATTAAATGAACGTAAATACTCATGACCAATCATTTGTTCTTCTAGCGCTCTGTCTACCCCTTTCTCTTCAAGAACTAAAGATTCTTTAGGTATATTCCTAATTTCTATCGCTGCAATCTCTTCTTGTCTGGGAGAAAATTCATCAGAAAGCACATCCGGAAAATTCATTGCGACTTGAACAATATTAGAATCAT
>MDSW01096904.1_pt1 | contig 42388 bp, 40 predicted proteins | sample 811171 | NCBI WGS metagenome assembly MDSW01 (sample SAMN05326641, study PRJNA326480) | marine metagenome | isolation source: seawater | place: Atlantic Ocean: North West | collected 2012
GCTTGGATAACAGGATCATAAACTCTTGAATTAGCATATGGCCCTTTATTACCAAAACCACTAATCGATAAATATATAAGATTGGAATTAATTTTCTTTAGCGTTTCGTATCCGAACCCCATACGGTCTATCGTCCCGGGTCTAAAGTTCTGCATAAAGACATCTGACTCTTTAACAAGTTTAAGTAATATTTCTTTCCCTTCTTCAGATTTCAGATCAATGGCTAGAGATTTTTTACCTCTGTTACAGGAATAGAAAGGAGCATTTACACCATTATGGGGTGCTGCCATATGTCTAAGCTGTTCGCCTGCTATAGGCTCTACTTTAATAACTTCTGCTCCTTGATCAGCGAGAATCATAGCTCCCATTGGTCCTGATATCATGCTGGTCAGATCTAATATTTTTACTCCGTCAAGTGGTCCCATTCTTTATTTGTAGTTAATTTTTATAGCTTTTTTGTAAGCTTCTCTTTTTGTCATTTTATTATGGTAATTGGTAGTATTAATAGGTAGTTCAAAGTTATATGCAAGAGCCCAATCTAGACAAGTAACAAGTATAATGTCTGCTAAGCTGAAATCAGAACCAGATATTGTTTCTTGCACACTCAGCGTATCTTCTATGACTTTTAAGTTCCTATTGAAGTAATCTCTACAACTTTGCACAACCTCGGGTGCATCACCGTATATTTCCTTAAGATCATAATGTCTTCTCATTACATACAATGAAGTTTCATCTAATTCCCCATATATAAAATTACACCACTGATCTTCTATTGCTAGAGCTTTATTGTCCCTAGGTATAAATATTTTGTTTGAATTACTAACATTTTGTAGATACCGACAAATAGCTAGACTTTCAGATAAAAGGAAATCTTCATGTCTTAGCAAGGGAATTTTTTGTTTCGGATTGAGTGCTGTAAATTCTCTAGTTTTTGTTTCGCCCGTTCTTGGGCCAATTGGATAAAGATTGTAATTAAGCTCTAACTCTTCAGCCATCCATATTGGCCTAAGAGTCCTTGAGGTTCCTGCTCCCCATATTTCCAAGTTCAAATTCATGTAGAATATTAAAATTCACTTTCTATTAAATAATAGAGTAGATGTTTTTCTTATAAGTGTACACACAAGTGCAAGTTGAGGTAAAATTCGTGGTTAGTAAATTCTTTACCTAAATGAATCTCAAAATACTTGACTGTACGCTAAGGGATGGGGGTTATTACAACAACTGGTTCTTCGATAGAGAATTGGTTTTATCCTATTTAAAATCTTTGAGAGAAGCAGGAGTTAATTACATAGAGCTAGGGTTCAGGAATCCAATTTCTTCAGGCCTGGGACCTCTTGCATATACAACAGAGGATTTCTTAAATGAAATTAACTTACCTCAAGGTCCGAAATATGGAGTTATGATTGACGCTAAAGACTTTTTAAAAGAAGGCATATATGTCAGTGATTTCTTTTGTGAAAAGGAAGTTTCTAAACTAGATTTGGTCAGAGTAGCAGTAAATTTTGAAAGTTACGAGAAAGCTAAGCCTTTATGCAATGACCTTTATAACTTAGGTTACGAAGTCGGACTCAATCTTATGCAGTCGCACTCCAAGTCTGATGAAAGATATATTGAAGTAGGTAAAGATATTGCAAATTGGAATGCAGTTAATGTTCTATATTTTGCTGATTCTTTGGGAAATATGAGCCATGAAGAAGTGAGTAATATTTCTACCATGTTGGCAAAGGGATGGAGCGGCGAGCTTGGAATACACACTCATAATAATAAGGGGTATGCTTTAAATAATTCTCTAAGTGCTATTAATGCAGGCGTAACATGGTGTGATGGAACAATAACTGGTATGGGTCGAGGTGCAGGAAATGTAACCACTGAAAGCTTGTTAACTGAGTTAAAACATTTAGGTATACATGCAGGAGAGCCTTTTGAGTTAACAGGAATTGTTAATGTCTTCAATCGTATGAGAGATATTTACGGCTGGGGGCCTAATTTGTTTTATCATTTTGCAGCAAATAAAAACATCCACCCAACATTTGTGCAGACCCTTCTTGGAGATGATAGATATGATGATAATCAAATATTGAAGTCATTAAGCTATTTATCAAATATTCCATCAACGTCTTTTACTGAGGAAAGCTTGCAAGAATCTATTTTTGTTAATCCAGAAGTATCAGGTAGCTGGAATGCTGAAAATTGGCTTCTTGACCAAGATATACTTCTCGTTGCTAATGGACCTTCTCTTTTAGGTAATAAAGAAAAAATTCTAAAATTTCTAGAGGAAAACAAATGCGAGGTACTTTTTTTAAATTACAATCCTGATTTTCCTGAAATATTTGCAAAAGCAACTGTGGCATGCAATCAAAGCAGAATACTCATAGAATCAGATTTATATAAAAAACTTAATCATCCTCTAGTATTACCCCTATCAAGATATAAAGAATTAATTGGCGATAAATTGGACGGGGTAGAGTTGTTTGATTATGGACTAAACCTTGAGCAAGGTGCTTTCACTATAGATTCTTATAAATGCGTACTAGATACTACTCTAGTAGCGGCATATTCCTTATCTTTGGTTACGGCAGCGGGCTGTTCTAAAATTTATCTGGCTGGATTTGATGGTTTTTCGCCAGGAGATGCTAGAAATATAGAGATGGAAAACATATTAAATCAATACTGTGCTCTTAAAAATAGCAAGCCAATTGAATTTATTACAGATTCAATTTATTCAATACATCATGAATTCTGAATGTTTACTTAAAAGTATAGAAAATCTATCTCTATTAGAAATAGACTTAAGTCCTATAAGGGACCTTGAGAAAACTCGTATTGACTGCATACTTTTAGCTCTTTCAGGAGTTACTGGATTCAACATAGAATTAGACGAAATCGATACTTTTCATAAAGCTATAGAAGAAGCAAGAAAGCTTTCTAATTCTTCAGGTAGAGTGTTTCACGAACCTTATTTAAAGGTAACTTTTACCTTAGATCATAGATTTGAAATAGGAAATGAAAATTTAAATCAAGTGAAAAGTAAAATAAAAGTCGCGTTAGATAAAAAAATCAATATTTTGGAAATATCTCCCACAGATACAGAAGAAGAGGTTCTTATAAATATTTTAGACTTTATAAATGATATTTCCGAAGATCAGTTAATATCTCTGCACACAAATAGGGTCTTTAAATCTAATGCCCATTTAGTCAATAGAACGAAAGAAGCATTTGATAAATTCGGATCAAGGCTATTACTTAATGTTGATGGCGCCACTCAAAGTAACAAATCAGATACTTATGATCAAACTATACAAACTATTGCAACTGCAGACATCTTAACTAAAGACCTGAAAGTTAAGGAGAAAAGAAAATATAAGAAACTCCCTATTTACCTTTCAGGTGATATAAATAAGAAGACTACTGGTCTGGCTAAGTTATGTGGGATAGATTTCTGTGGTTTAAGTGTTTCTGCTGATATTATTACATCGTTAAATGCTTATGATCATAGTAAGGGAATAAAAGATTCTTCTTATATAGAGAACCAGTTACCTTTTATAGTTAACGAACTAGAGTATTTTAAAAATTTAGATAGTAAAACAAATGAATAGTTTAAGTCGATATGATGAAATGAGATCTCTATTTGATAGAGGAAAATATTTTAAGTTAGTCTGTGGCGCGGGGAATGAAGATGCCCAAGAAGTAAAAAGACTTGCTTGTATTTATACTCTAGCCGGAGCATCAGGTCTAGACGTATCAGCAACACCTAAGATAGTGAAGGCTTGTAGTGAAGGTATAGATTTAGCATTTGCACTCTCTGAGGCTTTAGAAATAGACCTAGATTTTAGGCCATTCATCAAGGTAAGTGTTGGAATGCCCGGTGATCATCATGTAAGAAAAGCTTACATCAATGACGATTGCGTTTCCTGTGATCTTTGTATCCCAGTATGTCCCACAAACGCAATTCCAGACGATCTCATTATCATAACAGATAAATGCATTGGCTGCGGTCTTTGCGAAGTAGCCTGTCCACCCAAAGTAGCTGCAATAAGATATGAGCACAATGAAAAGGATTTGAATATTATCTTACCTGAGTGTATAGAAGCTGGAGCAGAAAATATTGAGCTACATGCTGCCGTTATGGACAATAATATGATAATGGACGAATGGGAGTTAGTTAGTAATAACCAAAAGAATCATTTTATCTCGATGTGTGTTGATAGGCTTAATCTTTCGGACGAAAACTTGATTCGAAGAATAGAGAATGCTCATGAGATTGCTGGCGATAGACTTCTTATTCAAGCCGATGGGGTACCTATGGGAGGTACGGGAGATGATTACAATACTACCGTTCAGGCAGTAGCTATAGCTGACGTAATCCAAAAGAAACTCAAACATCAGAAGAAATTTTCTAATCTTCCGATATTATTGTCTGGTGGTACTAATAGCAAAACTGCAGCACTCGCAGATATGTGTGACATTGACTATTGCGGTGTAGCTATTGGAACGCATGCTAGATCTATCGTTCAAGAGCACATTGATATGTTTATCAAAAATGCAAATTTTGAAGAGGATATTCCGAACTTAAGATCATCTGTCATGGTGGCTAAAAATCTTGTTAACACTATTTAGCCATACATGTTTGATATTCTGACTGTTAATGAGAATATCCAATCAATTATCCTTGATAAGGATGGAACTATAATAGATGCTCATCATTATTGGATTGAGATGTCTAATCTTCGAATAATTGAGGTCTTAGATTCTTTGAACCTTTCAGATACCTTGTACAACGACCTTCAAAATAAACTAGAAGTAAGTTTTGGTATAGATAAAGAAAATCATAAGATTTTTAAAAATGGACCTGCATCTGTTAAACCAAGAAATTTTATGGTCAATCTGATATTAAATGAATTGCTAGAAGAGGGGATTAATATCAGCGAGAAAAATGTTACAGATGCTTTTTTGAAAGTAGATGAGTTATCTAAATTAAATATTTCCAATTTCTTAAAATTGCTGCCAGGTTTAGAAGACTTTATAAGTAAAGCACATATAAAGGGAATTGATTTATGTTTAGTAACGAATGATATTACTACTCGAGCAGAACTAGCTCTTGAGAATTTGGGTTTCCTAAATAAATTTAAATATATTTTTGGCCAAGATCAAGTTCAAAAAGCTAAACCATCAAAAGATCTTGCGGAATTAGTCATCAAATCTGGTAATTACTCAAAAGACTGTATAATTAATATTGGTGATCACCCAAATGACATGAGAATGGGTATTGATGCTGGCATCAAAAATAATTATGCCGTTCTTACAGGATTGAGTGATGCAAATAATTTTGCTGAAATTGAGTGCAGCCTCCTCAAAGATTTTACACAAATTGATTTTGATGAGTAGTTTAAAAAGTAAAATAAATTCAGGGAAAATTGTTATGGGCACGTGGAATACCTTCCAGTCTACACTTGCCACAAAAGTTTTAGCCTCTAGTGGTCTAGATTTCCAAATTATTGATATGGAGCATGGCCCCCTGTCTTTTTCAAATTTACATGACCATGTTCTTGCTTCGGAATACTATGGATGTAATTGCTTAGTTAGAATTCCTAATGCCTCGTCTTCTATGTCGCTACAAGCCCTTGACCAAGGAGCTAACGGAATAGTTGTGCCTCAAATTGAAAACACAGAAATAGCCTATAAAATTGAGAGTGATGTCAAATATTTCCCTGAAGGTAATAGAGGGTTTAGCCCCTTTACTCTTGCAGGAAATTTTACAAATCAGAATGTTCATCAACACATAAAAAATTCTAATTCTGAGACAGTTTTAGTTTTGATAATTGAATCTCTTGAAGCACTTGAGAGTATTGAAAAGTTTGCTGAAATACCTTCAGTCGATGTTATTTACATCGGAGCATATGATCTGTCTAAATCTATGGGAATTCCTGGCGACATATATAATAAAAAAATTGTAAAGAAAATTGAAAAAGCCGCAGAGGTTATCTCTGGAGCAGGTAAAATTGCTGGCAGTTTCGTACCGCAAAATAAAGAACAGTTAAAGTTGTGCTTGGATATAGGAATTAAATTTATAACTTATAGTGTAGATACATTTGAATTAAAAAACAGCTATAACCGAGCTTTAGAAGACTTAAACTCATTGATCTAGTGAAAGCTGTCGCCATTATTCCCTCTAGGCTCCAATCTTCTAGATTGCCAGAAAAAGCCCTCAAAGATATTGAAGGCATTCCCATGATTGTTCATGTCGCAAAGAGATGCTTATATTCATCTTCTTTGTCTGATGTCTTTGTAGCTACGGATTCTAAGGAGATTGAGCAAGTTGTTTTGGAATGGGGCGGAAAAGTTATTATGACGTCATCGAATCACCAGTCAGGTACAGATAGGATTGCAGAGGCTGCGCACTCTATTGATGCTGACATAGTAGTGAATGTTCAAGGAGACGAAGCCCTAGTTAACCCATTACACATCGATAATGTTGTTCAGATGATGTTGGATAATCCCTCAGTGAAAGTTGGTATTTTAGTCAATGAATTTAAAAAAAAGAATAGTCCTGGCGATATAAAGGTTGTTCTCAATCAAAACTCGGAAGTAATGTATTTCTCGAGAAATGATATTCCTTCTTCTCACAGAAGTGAAATTCCTGAAATGCTCAAGGCTTATCACGTTGTTCCCTTTAAAAAAGATTTCTTAATTGAATATGCCAGTTGGAAGCCTACGAAGCTAGAATTATTGGAGTTTAATGAGTATCTAAGAATTTTAGAAAACGGAGAAAAAATTAAAGCTTTAAAAGTAGAAAGCGCTGCTATAAGCGTTGATACTGAAGATGACCTTATAAAAGTCAGAAATGACATGAAGGAAGATTCATTATTTTTGACTTATTCAAAAGAGAAAAAAGGAAATTTCTTAAGAAACAATAAAATTAAATAAGTACTATACAAAATATTTATATATCTATATAATTGTCATCAATATCAGAGGTCGCCACATTTCTCCCCAGAAAAAACCTCTCCAAGGTAAGCAACCCTGATATAAAACTGAGAGACGTTAGAATTCTCCCCAGAAAAACCTCTCCAAGGTAACTCACTCAGTTAACAGCAGGATGCAGTTGTCACCCATTTAAACTGCACTAGTTTGAATATTCTGTATCCTGCTTTCTTTGGTGGATGGAGCTTTAAATTAATTTTTGGTTGGGCGCAGCAAAAAGTTTCATCTACCACCCTTATCCTACCCATAGGTCTTTAATTTTAATATGGGATATAATAACTCTAATAAATTTATGAGGATAAGATGAGCGATAACCCCGCACAAGAAATTCCAAGTTCCGAGTTCAGTTTTAAGGAGACCTTTTTAGTCTTTTGGAACAGAAAACTGCTTATTATTTCAGTTACCTCGGCCTTATCTATTTTTACAATTTTTTATTCATTGTCTTTGCCAAACGAATATAGAGCAACGGCAATACTCTCAGAATCCCTAGAAGATAGAAGTTCTCTTGCCAGCGGAGCTTCTGGACAATCTAGCGTAAGCGGTTTGGCTTCATTGGCTGGCATTTCATTAGATGCAGGATCTTCTTCTGAAGCTGATCATGCTTTACAAATTATGAAATCATGGGGCTTTATTGATAATTTAATATCTGAAAATGACTTACAAATTCCACTTATGGCAACAGTGGGTTGGAATTTGGAAAATGATATACCTATTATCGATGAAAATATTTATGACCAAGATAGTAAGACTTGGTTACGGCCTCCTACTCCCATTAGAACAAGTGAACCTACCAGCTGGGAAATGTTTAAAGCCTTTTCTGAGAGGGTTGAGGTTAGAAAGGATAGAAAGACAGGCTTAATTTCTGTTTCTTTTGACTATTTTTCGCCTTCTAAAGCAAGATATTACGCAGATCTTTATGTAAGATCGATTAATGAGCATATGCGAGTTAGGCAGATTAACCAATCAAAAAAAAATATCGATTACCTAACTGAAGAAATAAGTAAAACTAACATCTCTGAAATGAGGTCTTTGTTTTATCGCTTGATTAGTGATCAGACTAAGAAACTTATGCTTGCACAAGCTACACCCGAATATGTTTTCACTACCTTAAGTGAAACTATGGTGCCTGAACTTAAGTACAAGCCTGTAAGGTCGAGGATGGTTATCTTAGCTTTCTTGATAGGAATATTTTTATCCTTCTTTATTGTTATTATCTTAGATAGATCTAAATTTACGATAAGAAATAATACTTAAAACCTAGCCTTTATAATGGTCCAATATATCAGGGAAATAATATTTTTGCTTGGCCAAGACCTGAGACTAATACCATTAATTGTAATTTTCTTCTTTATAAGCTCTCTTTTTGACTTGGTTGGTATCAGTATAGTGGGTCCCTACATAAATGCCGCTATAAGTGAAAATCCTTCAGATAGCTATACTCTGTATCTTATTAATTTTTTTAATATCAAAGATGAAAAAGAAGAAATCTTGAGATTCTTTGGTATTTTATTGATCATAATTTTTCTTATAAAAACTATCATTTCAATTTTATTGAATTGGCTAATTATTAGGTTTAGCCAAAATTTACAAATTAAAATTAGAACTTTCTTAATGACTTCTTATCAGGATATGCCTTACAAGAAATACCTTTCTAGAAATAGCTCTGAATATATTGTGAATATTCAAGATTTAACAGGAAAATATCAGGCTATAGTTTTAGCGTCTTTGAGGACGATTAGTGACTTAATAGTGGCAGGATTGATACTTTCATACTTAGCTTATCAGAATCCAATCGGATTGCTAATTTTAGTTTTAATGCTTTCTTCTTTTATATTCTTTTATGACCTTCTATTTAAAAAAAAGATGGTAACCTTTGGTGAAGAAGCCAATCTAGCGCTAGATTTTATGATAAATGGAATTCAACAAGGTATTAATGGAATAAAAGAAATAAGAATTTTAAACAAAGAGAACTATTTTCTTGAAAAGGTTAAGAAGGGCGCAGAGGATCTTGCAAGATATCAAACTTGGCAGTTAGTGATTTCTACCTCGCCAAGATTCCTTTTGGAGATTTTTTTAATACTATTTATTGTAGGTTTTGTTTATTTAGGCATGACCTCAGACCAGGGACTAGACAGTATTGTTCCTGTACTTGGAGTATTTGCTATAGCCTCTTTAAGACTTTTACCTGCTGCAAATTCAATATCTACTAATTTATCTGCAATTAGATACGGTAGAGATGGAGTTAATAGATTGTATGTGGACTATAGTGAGTTGATTAATGCTAAAGAAGATTTGGAAGTCATGTCTCAAGATGAGATATCAGATTTTCTAGATCTAAGCTTAAACAATATTAGTTTCTCTTATTCGGATCCAAAAACACCTAATTTGCAAAATATTTCGTTAAAAATCTCAGTTGGTCAGTCAATAGGTATAATTGGTGAGTCAGGTTCCGGAAAAACTACCCTAGTTAATCTGATATTAGGATTCCTTGAACCTGATGAAGGACAAATTTTTTACAATGGAAAAGAAATGTCTCGCAATAAGATTATTTGGAAATCTAAAGTAGGTTATATTCCACAGGATACTTTCTTGATTGATGCTTCTCTCAAAGAAAACATAATCTTGGATTCTTCCATTTCAACAGAATCCGATAGGTACGTATTTAGTGCTCTAGAAAGAGCCAGATTAACTGACTTTGTAGAAGAGCTTCCTGAAGGTTTATCAACTAATCTAGGAGAAAGGGGCTTGAAATTATCAGGAGGTCAGAAACAAAGAATCGCTCTTGCCAGGGTTTTTTATCATAATAGAGAGGTCCTGGTTTTAGACGAAGCAACATCTTCTTTAGATGAACATACTGAGAAACAAATTATTTCTGAGATAAATTTACTCAAAGGGAAAAAAACAATGATAACTATTGCTCACAGACTTAGCACAATTGAGAATTGTGATTATGTATACAGATTGGATGCAGGAAGAATTGTTGAGGAAGGAAGCCCTAAGGATATATTAAAAACCAAAGATTAAAAAAATATTTTATGCATGTTGTTCCTATAATACTTGCTGGTGGAACCGGTACAAGACTTTGGCCTTTATCTAGAAGTGAGTTTCCAAAACAGTTTCACTCTTTAGAGGGTACAAACACCCTTTTACAAGATACTTTAAAAAGGTTTGAGGGCATCGATGGTTTAGCTGATCCGGTTGTGATTTGTAATACTGAACATAGATTCATTGTTGCAGATCAACTAAAAGAAATCGGATTTCCTGAAGCTACATTAATATTAGAGCCATTCGGTAAAAATACCGCTGCTGCAATAGCAGCTGCTTCTGTTCATGTAAAAAAAACTTACTCTGAGAAATCAATTATGGTTATTCTTTCTTCGGACCACCATATCAGTAATCTAGAAGAGTTTAAGAAATCTTTGTCTGCAGGTGTAGAAGCATCCAAAAATTATGGTTTGATCCTTTTAGGGAGTTCACCCTCTAATTCAGATAACAGGTATGGTTTTATAAAAGTTGGAGATGAAATAGAAAGTAATAAGTTTTTTGATGTGGCATCTTTCAAGGAGAAACCTTCCAAGAAAGAGTCCCAAATTTACTCCAATAACGAAAGTTATCTATGGAATTGTGGAATGTTTATATTTGTTACTAAAAAGATCATAGACCAAATGGAAGCTCATAGTCCGGATACCTTTACCTTCACACAAGCTTCTTATAAAAAAGCAAAAATTGATGGGAATTTTATAAAATTATCTGAAGAATATTTCAAGAAGATAACGCCTAGCCCCATAGATAAGGCTGTAATTGAAAAATCGGATCAATTTAAGGTTTTAAAGTTAGATGCTGGATGGAGTGATATAGGTACATGGGATTCTCTTCATGACAATCTACAGAAAGATTCTGAAAAAAATTATATAGCAGGCGACGTTATTTCATCCAATACAACTAATTCATTAGTAATAAGTAAGTCAAGACTTATAGTGACCCAAGGGTTATCAGATTTAATAATCGTTGATACTCCTGATGCATTATTAGTTATAAACAAAAACGAGACAGATAAGATTAAAGACTTAGTTGACTTACTTGTAAAAAATAGAAGAAACGAAGTTCTTAAAAATAAAAAGGTTTATAGGCCTTGGGGCTGGTTTGATTCAATTAGTAACAGTAGCTTTTCTCAAGTAAAAGTTCTTCATGTAGCATCTAAACAAAAACTTTCATTGCAGAAACATAAGTATAGATCTGAGCATTGGGTGGTTAGATCTGGTAGAGCAAAGGTTATTTTAGGTGATGATATATTCTATCTAGATAAAGGAGAATCTATATACATACCTGCCGAATCGAAGCATTCTCTTGAGAATGAATTGGACGAACCCTTGGAAATAATTGAAGTACAAACAGGAGATTATTTAGGAGAAGATGATATAGTGCGTTTTGATGATCTATATGGCAGATTAGATGACTCATAAAAAACAAAAAATTGCGCTAATTACTGGAACAACAGGTCAAGATGGGTCCTATCTGGCCGAATTTTTACTTGAAAAAGGGTATCAAGTTCATGGAATTCGGAGGAGGTCTTCGTCTTTTAATACTCAAAGGATAGATCATCTTTTTGAAGATCCTCTCTTCCAAAGTGAAAACTTTTTTCTTCATTATGGTGATTTAACAGATGGATCCAATTTGACTAAAGTTATTAGCTCAATTGAGCCAGATGAAATTTATAATTTAGCCGCTCAATCTCATGTTGGAGTCAGCTTCGAAGTGGCTGAATATACATCAGATGTTGTTGGATTAGGAACTTTAAGGTTATTGGAATCTATTAGATTATTGAAGTTAGAAGAAAAAGTTCGATTTTACCAAGCCTCTTCCTCCGAGCTTTATGGTGAAGTCTTGGAAACACCACAAAATGAATCAACCCCTTTTAATCCCAGGTCTCCTTATGCGGTTGCTAAGCAATATGCATTCTGGATAGCTAAGAATTATAGGGAGTCTTACGGAATGTTTGTTTCTAATGGCATTCTCTTTAATCATGAATCTCCGAGGAGAGGTGAGAATTTTGTAACTAGAAAAATAACTAGAACAATTTCGAATATATCTCATGGACTTGAGAATTGTCTCTATCTAGGAAATTTAGATGCAAAAAGAGATTGGGGCCATGCAGCAGATTACGTTGAGGCTCAATGGAAAATTTTACAACATACTAAACCTGATGATTTTTGTATTGCAACAGGAAAGCAATATTCTGTAAGAGAGTTTGTAGAGTGGTCTGCAAAAGAGGTTGGTATCGAATTAGAATTCCGCGGAACGGGTTTGAAAGAACAAGGCGTTGTAAAGTCAATAACAGGTAAAAAATGTCCCTCTGTAAAAAAAGGAGATGTAATTATTAAAATAGATAAAAGATATTTTAGACCGCTTGAAGTAGAGACCTTACTTGGTGACCCTTCGAAGGCACAGAAAGAATTAAATTGGAAGCCTCAAATCTCGGCGCAAGAGCTTTGTGCTGAAATGATGGAAGAAGATTATAAAAAATCTAAAGCTAAGGCTTTACTTAAGGAGCATGGCTATAAATCTTCAATATTAGATACTGAATAGTTTCAATGAAGATATTACTTACCGGCGCTTCAGGAATGGTTGGACAGAATATAAAAGATCATTTCATGTTTGAAGAGTTTGATTTTCTTACCCCCACAAAGAAAGAGCTTAACCTACTTAATCCAAATCAAATATTCTCTTATTTAGAAGCACATAGTCCTCAAGTTGTTTTACATGCTGCTGGACTGGTAGGAGGAATAGGAGCAAATATGGCCCACCAGTACGATATGTTATTTCAAAATCTTCAAATGACACTTACTCTTTTAGATATATCAAAGAGATTGGAAATTAAAAACTTTGTCAATATAGGAAGCTCTTGTATGTATCCTGCTGATGCTTCGAATCCCTTAGACGAAGAAAGCCTTTTAACAGGTAAATTTGAATCTACAAATCAAGGTTTTGCTGCAGCTAAAATGTCTTCTATGATTGCGTGTCAATTAATAAATAATGAGTTAGAAGACTATAACTATAAAACTTTGGTGCCTTGCAACCTTTTTGGAAAGTATGATAACTATGATGCTCTTAACTCTCACATGATTCCATCTGTAATCTTAAAGGTTCATTCTGCAAAGAAAGATAATCAAGATTCAATTGATGTATGGGGCGATGGCTTATCAAGAAGAGAATACATGTTGGCAAGTGATTTTGCAGATTTCATATTTTATTCTCTGCCCAAATTAGAGGAGTTACCATCCGTAACAAATATTGGAGTAGGTGAAGACTTTAGTATCAATGACTATTACTCCATGATTATGAAAGCTATAAACTATCAAGGCAATATTAAGCATGATCTCTCAAAGCCGACTGGTATTAAACAAAAGTTACTAAATATTCAGAAATTAGAGGACTTCGGCTGGAAATCATCTACCTCCATACAGGATGGTATAAAGAAAACATATGAATATTTTTTAAATGATGAAAATTAACTACCCATTAGCTCAATCTACATGGGATGACAAAGAGATTAAGGCTATACAACGCGTAATCGATTCCGACCAATACTCAATGGGCTCATTTGTTGAGGAATATGAAAAGAGATTTGCAGACTTCTTCGGGACTAAATACTGTGTAATGACTTCTTCTGGCTCGACCGCAAACCTTTTGATGATCGCTTCTTTATTTTTTGTTGATGATAAAAGACTTAGATTGCAAAGAGGAGATGAGGTAATTGTACCAGCAGTTTCATGGTCTACTACTTATTATCCTCTCCAGCAATACGGATTGAAACTAATCTTTGTCGATATAGACAAAGAGACTTTGAACTTTGACCTTGATGCTTTAGAAAAAAGTATATCAAGTAAAACTAAGGCTATCCTAGCAGTTAACTTGCTGGGCAATCCAAATGATTTCAATCGCATTAAAGAAATTTCTTCGAAGCATTCACTCTTTTTATTGGAAGATAATTGTGAATCTATGGGATCGCTTTATGCAGGAAGGTATTCAGGCACATTCGGCGAAATGGGTTCTTTTAGTTCTTTCTTTAGTCATCATATTTCAACAATGGAAGGGGGTTGCTTAATCACAAATAATGAACAAATTTATCACATTTTACTTTCGTTAAGAGCTCATGGATGGACAAGAAATTTACCTGACATAAATACTCTAACAAAAAGAAAAAGCTCTGATCAATTTGAGGAATCTTTTAAGTTTATTCTTCCTGGCTACAATGTGAGGCCACTTGAAATGAGTGGTTCAATAGGTATTGAACAATTAAAGAAACTCCCTTATCTTCTTAAGGGTAGACAAGAAAATGCTACTGTCTTTAAAGAGGCTTTTTTTGATCATAATATTGTTGAAATACAAAAGGAATTGGGAACATCTAGCTGGTTTGGTTTCGCTTTAATTCTGAAAGAGAATGCTAAAGTTTCAAGAGCTGAGATCATAAAGCAATTAACGAAAGCTGGGGTTGAATGCAGGCCAATAGTTACAGGTAATTTTTTGAAGCATGAGGTTATGGAATATATTAATCATGACGTACCTTTTCCCTTAACAAATGCTGACCATATTGACAAAAATGGTTTTTTTATCGGCAACAATCATATTGATGCAAAAAAAACTATTTTACAAATTTCAGATTTCTTAAATACCTTCTAAGAATGCATCAATCAAAGATAAAAAACCTAAGAAACCTTTTGATTGAAGATGGCATTTCTGCAACAAGAGGTATTAATTCAGATATTTTTGATGACTCCAAAATACTCATAACTGGATCAACCGGATTAATTGGGATAAATTTCTTAATGTCGCTAATACAATTGAGCAAGTTAAATGAATTGAAATTGGAGATTTATGCTCAACATAATAGCAATATTTCAGATACGTTAATGGAAGTTTTTAATTATCCTAACATAAGGTTTATTCAGGGAGATATCACTGATGAAAATTTTATTTCCTCTCTACCAAATTTTGATTTTATTATTCACTCTGCTGGATATGCACAACCAGGAAGATTTATGCAAGATAAGATCAAAACTTACTCTATAAGTACTAGATCTACCGATCTTCTTTTTAAGAGACTTCATCATGATGGTCATTTCTTATTTTTAAGTAGCGCTGAGATTTATACAGGTCTTTCTCTCAATTGTAATGAGGGCCAAATAGGAGTAAGTTCACCTGATCATCCTAGATCTTGTTATATAGAAGGCAAGAGAGGTGGAGAGACAATAGTGAATATTTATCGAGAGAATGGCTACAAAGCGTCCTCAGCAAGATTGGCTTTAGCTTATGGCCCTGGTCCTAAGATCGATGATATGAGGGTACTGAATCAATTCATTACTAAAGGACTTAAGGGTGATATTAACTTAATGGACTCTGGTGATGCTATTAGAACTTATGCCTATATCAGTGATGTTTCCAAAATATTATTAAACATTTTAGTAAAACCAAACCATGCTACGTACAATGTAGGGGGTAAATCTAAGGTTACAATTAGAGAACTTGCAGAATTAATTGCATTGAATTTGGGTGTTAATGTAAACGTACCTAAGAATGATTCTTACTTATCTGGGGCCCCTCGGGAAGTAGGGCTGAATTTAGACAGAATAGAGAATGAGTATTTAATATCAAATTATGTAACTCTAGAAGAAGGTCTAGATAAAACAATTGAATGGTATAAGAATTTACTTTCTTGACCGCTTTATTAAATGACATCTGAGCATAGAAAATTGCTTTTAATGCAATCCCAAGATGAATTATCCGATGTATGGATAAAGACTTATCGTGAAGATTCTTCCTATAGCAGTGTAATTTATTATGATATATATAAAACAAAAGGTATAAATTACCTTCACAATCTGATACTGAAGGAAGTTGAAGAGAACAAAATAAACACCATTATTTTTGATGTTTCTCAACCTGTTGTTAATCCATTTGAGTTGAAGAAATTACAAGATGTAAACTCAATCTATCTAGTTTGCTTAGGTATAGATGACGAGTACAAATTTGATTGGATAACTAGTACTTATGCAACGATTGCAGATCTTTACATTAGCTCAGATTATGTTTCAGTTGAAAGGCTCATACAGGCTGGTGTAAATGCTCATTTTTTACCATTACCTGTAACTATTCCGAGTGAATATAAATCTTTACAAGAGGAGATCCAAGTTTCGTTTGTTGGCCAAATCGCTTCATATAAAGGTACAAGACAAAATTCTAAAGATTTTTTAACGCAAAAGAGTGTGCCAGTTCATTGGTACCCGAAACAAAATGGAGATGACTTCAGGTTTATGCCAAGAGAAGAAATGAATTGGATATTTAAAAATTCTCAAATTAATTTAAATTTTTCTGAAATCTCTTCCGTACAAAAAAATGAAAATCCTCTTTTCGATAGAATTCGCTCTATGAAATTAAGGCCATTTGAAATTCTTTCTTGCGGCGGCTTTTGTCTTTCTGAATTTTCAAGCTCTCTCTCTAAATGTTTTGAAGACGGTAAAGAGATCGTTTTTTATCGTGGTCAAGAAGATTTGTTTAAAAAACTTACCTATTATCTTGAAAGACCGGAAGTTACAAGAAAAATTGCTGAAAAAGGGTTTGATAAAGTAAAAGATAACTTTACGGATTATCAGATTAGAAAAAAATTTAAATCTCTGATAGATCAAGGGTATTCCATAATTGGTAAAAACCTTTATAACGAAAGTCACGAACTTGTGGTCTCAAAAAGCTTCTACAGATCTTACTTAGACATGTTATTAGTAACTACGTTTACCAACTTTTTTAAGTTAGACTTCACTATCTTCTTTTCTGAGCTGCGTTATACATTAAAAACCTTAACCCAATTGAATAGAAACCTACCATTGTTTAATAAAATTAGTTTGTTATTAGGGTCTTTGTATAGATCTGCAAAGACTATGATAAGAAAAATAATATGATTTCCTCAATCAATGAATTAAAAAAAGAAATACTACAAGTAGCATTCGAGGCTAAAGAGGGTCATCTTGGCAGCTCTTTTTCAATCTTGGACATCCTCTATGTTCTTTACAATCAAGTAGCTAATATCAACAAAAATAATTTAGATAGACAAGACAGAGATTATATTATTCTTAGTAAAGGACATGCCTCTCTAGGTCATGCAGCTGTCCTTAAGAACTTTAATTTCATTGATAATGATCAGCTAAAATCTTATTGCAAATTTGAGAGCATACTTGGTGGTCACCTCAGTAAATGCTCTGTTCCAGGTGTTGAAGTTTCAACGGGTTCTTTAGGTCATGGAACTGCCGTATCTATTGGTATTGCACTTTCTTCAAAAATAAGAAAACTTGATAATAAGATTTTCGTCATAGTAGGAGATGGTGAAATAAATGAAGGAACCTTTTGGGAATCTCTTTTACTTGCCTCTCATCACAAATTAAATAATCTTTGTTTTATTATTGACTACAATAGATCTAATGACAGGGCTTTAAAACTAGATCCACTTTCTAAAAAGCTTAAAGCTTTTGGATGCGATGTAGAAACTATAGATGGCCATGATCACGTCTCCATTGAGCAAGTCTTAAGTAATGATACAAAATCTCCAAAAAGTATTATTGCAAATACCGTAAAAGGTAAAGGGATTAAAAGAATGGAACATAACCCTGAGTGGCACCATAAGATACCTAGTTTAGAGGAATTAGAAATGATGTTGGAGGAATTGAGTTGAGATCACAATTTGTTGAAACTGTAACTCGATTAATCGAAGACGATCCTGATACTGTTTTAATGCTCGGCGACATCGGCGTATTTGCTTTTAGGCATTTAATCGAAAAGTATCCTTTCAGGGCTCATAATATCGGCATACTAGAGCAAAGCACTGTAAGCGCTGCTGCTGGACTTTCAATTGCAGGCCATTATCCAATTGTCCACACCATAGCCCCTTTTCTTGTAGAAAGGGCATACGAACAGATAAAAATCGATCTCTGTTATCAAGAATTAGGTGCAAATCTAGTCTCTGTAGGAGCGTCATACGACTATGCTGGACTTGGTTGCACCCATCACTGTCCAGGCGATGTATCCATTTTAAATAAGATTCCTGGAATAGAGATAGTCGTTCCTGGTCATAGAGAAGAGTTTGATTCATTGCTTAGCGATAATTATAACAATGGTAATACGACTTATTATCGACTTAGTGAACAGTCAAATAAATCTTCCTATGAGGTAGTGCTTGGGAAGAGTAACCTAATTCAAGAAGGTAATCAGTTAACCATAATAGCTGTAGGTCCAATGTTAGAAAGGGTCGTTGAGGCTTCTAAAGATTTGGACGTAACAATAATTTACTGCACAACTGTCAAACCATTTGACACTTCGCTGCTAAAAGATTTCTCTTCAGATATTCTTATTGTAGAACCATACTACTCAGGCCCTTTACTAGAAAATATTGAAAGGAGCTTGAAAGGCCTTTCAGGGAGCATAAATTGCTTGGGAGTAAAGGATCAATTTATTAAGAATTATGGTACGACAGAAGAGGTGGATAGTTTGCTTGGACTAGACACGCTAAAAATTAGAGAATTAATTCTTCAGAGAATAGCGTTTTTGGGGAAATAGACTGTTATTGATACTTTACTTAAGATATACCTAGTTTTGTAACAACTACAAATTAATGTGAAAAATCGTTATTTAAGTTTCTCATCTGACCCCAACTCGTGGATAGAAGACCAAAACTTAGTGTTCCTAGGAGAATGGTGTAAACCTTACTCTAGTAGATCCTTATGGAGTAGTTTAGAAAGTAAGACCATAAATTATCATTGGAAGGATAGAGAGAAGTTTTCTAAAGACTGTAGATACTTAGACTCCTTATACGAGAGTTATCTGGATGAATTATCCAGTTTCCTTAATGATTATCATAAAGTTGCTAAAGATAAAGAATACTGGAGATTAATCATTGGAATTTGGCTGCAAGACTTTATTTTCATAGTTTTTGATAAACATTCTTCCTTGAATAAAGCTTTTGAAGAGGAGAGCATAACTAACGGAATATTAAATAAATATGACCAAGATACATTTATTCCTTCTAATTTAGAAGATTTCTTGTATAAATCTACTCAGAATATATGGCATGAATATGTGGTATACAGGATATTACAAGCAACCCGTTTAGATAAATTAGATGTTTCCTTTTCTGAGGGTATCTTCGTCTCCCAAGAGAAACAAGCGGATACTAATTTCTTAAAAATTAAATTATTAAATTTAATTGAATCTTTTTATTCTAAGAATACTTATTTTTTTTATAAAAGTTATTTAAGTACCTTTAACGAAATACTGTTAAACCTAAAATTAGGTCAATTTTCTTTGTATAAAAAAAAACCAGATTATCCTAATGCCTCCAAAGTTGAAATGAAAAGCAGAAAAGATTTGAGCTTGTCTCTGACATCTCCTCAAACTGACTTTGATAAGACATTGCAGCGATTAATAATTGATATGATGCCTAAATCTTATTTAGAGGATTTTTCATCTTATCAAGTTTCAATAAAAAATACTCATTGGCCCAAGAGTCCAAAAATAATTTTTTCTTCAAGTGCTTTTTACGAAGAAGATTTATTTAATATGTGGACGGCTGAAAAAAAGGAGCAGGGAAGTATTTTAATTACAGGGCAGCATGGAGGGAATTTAGGTGTCTCTAAAATTCATAGTAACTTTGATCATCAAATAAAAATATCTGACAAAGTCTTTATGTGGGGATCTGGATATGAGAGGAAAAAACTTGTTTCTATAGGAAATTTTAGAATAAAGAAGAATCAAATGAATTATGATAAATCAGGCCATTTACTTTTAGTGCAGAATACTGAAAAAAATCAAGCATTGAAATGTACTAGTTCCCCATTTTCATCGCTATGGTTAAGTTATCATCTTCAACAGCAAGAATTTTTTGGAAATTTAATAGAAAGCATACAACAAGAAGCCTTAGTAAGGCTATATTCAATAGACGAATCATGGTTTCAAAAGGAAAGATGGACTAATAATTTTCAAAATATTAAGTTTGATAATGGTTTCAAAGATATAAATAAACTTTATAAAAAATCTAGGTTAGTTGTTGTAACTAGCCACGGAACCTCTCATGTAGAATCTATTCATATGAATATTCCTACATTAATATTTTGGGATGAATCTTTATGGGAAATAGAAAGTACTTTTAATTCTTTATTTGATGAATTAAAAGCTGTTGGTATTTTTCATGCAGATCCTTTAAGTGCCTCAAACTTCATAAATAAAAATTGGAATAGCATTGAAGCCTGGTGGCGAGATAAAAAAGTGCAAAACGCACGCTTAGAGTTTATGTCGCAGCTCTCCTTGTCTAAAATTAATATAACAAAAAGAATGTCAGAAGAATTGCTGAGAGTTAATAAATGACAATCTTATCAATTTGGGATTCAACAACCTCTATACCCAAAGATTTAGAACCTTTACTTTGGGTAGAGAATGCTTTGTCCGATAAGAATCACAAATCTATTTTTGATATTATTGAACAAAATGACGACTATATTAAAAACGAATATCAAGATTACATTTACGATCTTGGCAAGATAAAGGTTTATGGAGAAAGTATTGAACATAAGTTGGAGATAAAAAAAGGATTTAGCTACTGGTGGATGACTCTCATTTTTGAAAAATGCAACTTCTCCAAATCTCAACAAATTGATAACTTAATTAAGATCCTAGCTCTTAAGAAAAAAATCTGTGAAGAAGATATAAAACAGATAAATTTATATACACATGACAGAAAGCTCAAACTTGCCCTGCTCATTCTTACTGAAGAACTCAATATAAAACTCAAATGCAAAATACTCTCTCCCCTTAAAAGGACTTTCAAAGAGTACTTAAAGACCATAATACCTAGGTCTATACAGTCTTTTATTTGGATTATATTTTTTTATGCGAAAACAAGAAAGCTTAATGGGCTTGGCTTAAATGAATGGGAAAATTCTAAGGCCGAATTAACTTTTGTTACATGGTCAACCTATCAAGACTCAAACGAACTTAATAACAAACATTTTGTAAGTAATTACTGGGCAAATTTACCAGATGCTATTGCAGAGAAAGCGCATCATACTAATTGGTTGCATATCCTCTTAGAAGACAAAAATTTTAACTTTGGAGAGAAGGGTGTCCAGTCACTCAAGCTCTTAAATGGCAATACAAAGCTTCAAACTCACATGGCTATCTATAGTTTTTTTGACGCTTCTATTCTCCTGTCAACTTTTTCTGATTGGTGTCTTTTGATGATTAAGTCAATTGGAATTCAGCGGTCACTCCAAGATCACAATAAAAGGTATCTATGGCCATATCTTAAAGATGATTGGTTAGAATCAATTTTTGGAAAAACTTCAATTTACAATCTTTTGATGCTCAACCTATTAAATCGAGCGATGAAGTCATTAAAAAAACAAAAACTCTGCGTTTATCTTATGGAAAATCAACCGTGGGAGTCTGCACTCAATTATTCAATAAAGGAATATGGCCATCTTCGGACCTTGGGTTTTCCTCATACGACTATACGATTCTGGGATTTGAGATATTCTACGAATAGAAAAAATTTTGAAGTTGAGTCGGAACTTACTTTACCTTACCCAGACCTAATTGGCTCATCTGGCAAGGTTATGAACTCTTCGTTAATTAATAATGGTTATCCCAAGAGAAAATTAATTGACATCGAAGCACTCAGATTTCTTTTCTTGTTAGATACGAAATCAAGTGAGAAAAATTTAAAAATTAGGAACAAAACCCCAGAACTTCTTGTTTTGGGAGACTACGTTAATCAAGTTAATATCGATATGCTTAACGTTCTTGATGCAGCAGCAAAAACCCTTGATTACAATTTAAACATTACTTTTAAACCTCACCCCTATACTCCAGTAGATCTTGATATGTTTCCCAACTTAGAACTTAAAGAAGAAAATAAAGATATCTATGAAATATATCTTAAATATGATTTTGCTTTTTGCTCTAGCCAAACTTCTGCAAGTTTAGATGCTTATTTCTTAGGTATGAATGTATTAAACTTTTCTGATCCCGTTTCCTTGAATTTAAATCCTCTCTATAAAATAACAAACGCAACTTTCATCAAGGGCTATAAGCAATTAGTTCTTGCATTAAATGAACAAAGAAATCAAACTTCTGCTTTATCGGTAGAACAGTTCTTCAATTTAGAGAGAAATTTAAATAAGTGGCTCTTGCATATAGAAAAAGAACTTAGCTCATAAATCGTATTTATGAATCTTAATAACTTTAAAGAAAAAAAAATAATTATCACAGGTCATACTGGTTTTAAGGGGTCTTGGCTATCTTTATGGCTACAATCTCTAGGAGCTCATGTTGTGGGTATTTCAGACACAAATGAAATTTCTAAACCTTCTCACTTTGATGAAGCACAGATGTCGAATTTAGTAAAATCTCATTTCATCGATATTTGTGAAGTAGATAAAGTAAAGAAAATATTTGATCTAGAAGAGCCAGATTTTGTTTTTCATATGGCTGCACAGGCTCTTGTAAAGACTGCTTATGACAATCCATTAGAAACAATAGAAAAAAATGCGATGGGTACTGCGTCTATTTTAGAATCAATAAGGCTTTACTCGGATGAACTCGTTGCTGTAATTATTACCAGTGATAAGGTTTATGATAATGTTGAATGGATTTGGGGATATAAAGAGGATGACAGAATAGGTGGTAAAGACCCCTATAGTGCATCAAAAGGCATGGCGGAGCTTGCAATAAAGACCTATTTTGAGTCTTATTTATCATATAAACCTAATGTAAAAATTGGGATCGCGCGGGCTGGAAATGTTATTGGGGGAGGCGATTGGGCAAATAATAGGATCGTTCCTGATTCTGTCCGAGCTTGGTCTAAGAAAGATACCGTTATTTTGCGTAATCCTAATGCTACAAGACCTTGGCAACACGTTCTAGAACCTTTGAGTGGTTATTTAAATTTAGCCCTCAGCCTTTCTCAGGATACACAAGTAAATGGAGAAGCATTTAACTTTGGTCCTAGTTCTGATTCTAATTATTCTGTATTAAGTTTAATTGAGGAGATGTCTAGACATTGGTCAGATGTTGAATGGAAAATTATACAAAATAAAAAGCAAGTACATGAAGCTGGGCTATTAAAGTTAAACTGTGATAAAGCTCAGGCTGTTCTGAACTGGCGACCTGCTTTGAGTTTTGAGGAAACAATAAAACTTACAGTTGACTGGTACAAAAGATTCTACGAGCTTGAAGATAAGACCTCTATTTTAGAGTTTTCTATGGATCAAATTAATGAATATACTACCCTCGCAAAATCTAGAAAAATAGAATGGGCTATAAAATAAAAACATCAAATAATATTTCTGGGGTGGTTCTGAGTGATCTAAAACAATTTGACGACGAAAATGGCAGAGTTTTTCATGCTATAAAAAATTCAGATCCTGAATTTGAAGGGTTTGGAGAAGCCTACTTTTCTTTTGTGAACAAGAACAAAATAAAAGGGTGGAAAAAACACAAGAAAATGACATTAAATATAGTTGTTCCAATTGGAGAAATATTGTTTGTTATTTATGATGATAGACCTAATTCAGATACATATAGCACTTTTCAGGAGGTAAAGTTATCTCCAAAAAATTACAAAAGATTGACTGTACCAGATAATTTATGGATGGGTTTTATGGGGCTTGGAGAACACACAAATGCATTATTGAATGTTGCAAATTTAAAACATAACCCTTCGGAATCTGAAAATCTACCTTTAGATGGTTTAAGTTATAATTGGAAATCCTTAAAAGTATGAAAGTTATAATACTCGCAGGTGGCTTTGGGACTCGACTCCACGAATACACCACTTCAATACCTAAACCAATGGTTCCTATTGCAGATAAACCTATATTGATTCATTTGATGAACTATTTTGCCTCTTATGGTCATAAGGATTTTTATCTAGCCCTAGGATATAAAGCTGAAGTGATAAAGCAGTTTTTTTTAAATTACAATACTTTAAATTCTGACTTCACTTTAAATTTTCATGATAATTCAGTAAAAATACATAAAGAAGAAAGATCAGATTGGAATGTTACTCTTGTTGACACTGGATTGAATTCTATGACTGGTGGAAGAATTAAAAGACTCCAAAATCTGATTGGAGATGAAACTTTCCTACTTACCTATGGGGATGGGTTGTCAAATATAGATCTAAAAGAACTTATAACTTTTCATAAAAATCATGGAAAAACTGCAACTGTATCTGCTGTTCACCCTGCGGCAAGATTTGGAGAGTTAGATATAGAAAAGGATTCAGTTAAATCTTTTAAAGAAAAACCGCAAGTTACTCAAGGTTGGATAAATGGAGGTTTTTTTGTGGCGAACCCTAATTTCTTCAATTATTTAGATAATGATTCAACTGTTCTTGAAGAAGAGCCGCTGGAAAACCTCTCTAAGGAAGGGGAATTAATGGCTTACAAACATGAAGGCTTTTGGCAATGCATGGACACTAAAAGAGATCGTGATTTATTGGAGAAAATGTGGGTTGATGATGATGCCCCCTGGAAGAGGTAATATTTATGATCAGGCTTTCTAAAAGCTCTTTAACAGATGACGACAAGGTTGCTGTATCTAGAGTATTAGACAGTGAATTCCTCGGCATGGGACCGGAAGTCAAAAATTTTGAAGATAAATTATCTAAATTTTTTGGTCGAAGGGTAACATGTGTAAGCAGTGGTACCTCTGCTCTTCAACTAGCTTTAGAGTCTGCTGGTATCTCTTCAGGAGATGAAGTAATAGTCCAGTCTCTAACATACGTAGCTTCTTTTCAGGCAATATCAGCTACAGGAGCTATCCCGATAGCATGCGATGTAGAAGATGATATAACTATTGATTTAAATGATGCAAAAAAAAAGTTAAGTCCATCTACTAAGGCTATCATGCCGGTGCATTACTCAGGAGGAGTAGGACAACTAGATAAAATTTATAATTTTGCAAATAAAAATGGACTACGCGTAATAGAGGATGCGGCACATGCGTTTGGTTCAAGGTATCAAGGCAGATTGGTCGGAAGCTTTGGCGATATTTCTTGCTTTAGCTTTGATGGAATAAAAAACATAACTTCTGGAGAAGGGGGTTGTATTGTGTCAGATGATCTAAATATTCATCAAAGGTCATCAGATCTTCGTCTTTTAGGTGTAGAAGGAGATACTCAGCAAAGGTTTAAGAAAAAAAGAAGTTGGGACTTTGATGTGAGACATCAAGGCTGGAGATATCACATGAGTGATTTAATGGCTGCATTAGGTTCATCTCAACTAGATAGATTTATACATTCAGCCAAAACAAGGCAAAGCTTAGCTAAATACTATAATTCAAAATTAAAAAAAAGTGATCTCTTAAAGGTCATGCCTCATGATTATGCGGAAGTAGTTCCCCATATATACCCAGTATTAATTCATCCATCGGCTGACAGAGATGACTTGAGGATGGAACTATCCGAGCTTGGCATCCAAACAGGACTGCATTACAAGCCCAATCATCATCTATCTTTTTACAAAACACCTAATATCCTTTTAAAAAGGACTGAAGAGATACATAACAGATTGATGACTCTACCTTTACATCTAGATTTAACCATGGATGACATTGACTATATTTGCGATAACCTAGTTAGAATCTTAAAAAGTTAAGCGAACAAACCATATGACCATTCGTATTTTGTTCTCAAGTTTTTTTTTAATTTATGCTGCTTTACTTCCTATTTTTGCCGCAGACTTCTTTCAAGAAAATTTTATTACTTCTATAAGTATCATCTTAACTTCTATAGTGCTATTTGCACTTTTGCTTTCAGGCAAAGCACTTGTTTTAAATATTATCTTAGCTTTGTATATCCTAAGGGTCTATTTTACTAGACCTTTCGTTGATCTTTTTTCGGCTAATTTGGAGCCTTGGCAGCTAATTTTTATAGATGACAAATTTTGGAATGTTGAAGATGCTAAGGTAGTTTATCTAAGTCTGTTAAGTCTAATTCTTGCATGGTACGTCGGTTTACATTTCTTTGATAAACAATCTAAAAAAAATGAACCCATTTGGTTCAAGATCTTTAAGAATGCAGACGCTACTATTAAGATAATGGATTGGAGATTGTGGTTGGTTCTTCTAACTTTATTTTATTTAAATTATCAAGCACCTGTTGAAGGATTCCAAGGAATGGATTTCGGCTTTGGAGAGGGACAAAGTGAATTTGCACTTGGAGCACTGCGACCATCTATCATAGCTTACGCTTTTTTATTTTTATTTTGGGTAAATTTTAGAGAGGGTAAAAAGAATTATCTATACTTAATACCAGCCTTCTATGTTGGATTGATTGGAATATTGGGTGGTTCAAGAAGCGCCCTATTCCTTATTGTTTTATTTACAATAACAGCAATTATATTTCTATATTACGATAAGCATTTAAGCTCAAAGGCTATCAAAAATTTTACAATGGCCTCCCTAGCCGCACCATTGGTAATATTTTCCGGTCTGATTGCAAACGCTATTAGACCCGTCTTAAGGTCAGATGATGCTTCCTATGATATGTACATCAAACTTCTAACTTCGATATTTGATTTTAAGGATCCTAATAATCCTATTATTACTAATTTAGAATTTGGATTAACCATTATTTTCCATAGATTGAGTAGCATAGAAGCACAATTTTATATTCTGAATGATCGTTTCATACATAATCCACTTGAAACTTACAATCCTTTGTATGCTCTAATGAGGATTATTAATGATTTGGTTCCAGGTTCACTTTTCCCGAACCTTATGACAATAAACCAGCTTTGGGACTATATATATCTAGATTCTCTTCTCAACTACAGTAGTCAAACTTGGAGCTTGCAAGGTACTCTATATTTATTTTTTGGACACTGGATATCACCCATTGTAGTTTTTTTTATGGGCGTATATTGCGCTTTAAATTCTCAACACCTGAGTAAGTTGTTAATTTCTTCACCTACCTTCTTTGCTTTTTTCTTTTTCTTTTTTGCTGAATTTATAGACAATGGAACTTTGGAGAGAACTATTCCTGTGAATGTTATTAAGCCATTAATTTCGATTATTTTCTTTACGTATGCAGTTAGAACTTTAAGAATAATTTTTCCCTTTAACAGAAAAGTAGTTTAAAAAATAATTACATGTCTAGTGAAAAATTAATTCTAACGAGCAAACCCCTCGTCAGTGTTGTGATTAATTACCTGAACGGAATTGAGTTTGTTCATGAAGCAATTGAATCTGTTATAAAGCAAACTTATGATAATTGGGAAATCGTTTTGTATGATAATGCTTCTCAAGATAATTTAGAGGAAGAATTAAAAAGATATAACTCACTCTATAATATTAAATACTTCAAGAATGACAAAACTGTAAATCTGGCAAGTGCAAGAAACAAAGCTGTTCAAAAAACAATAGGTGAATATATAACTTTTTTGGATTGTGATGATTTGTGGCATGAAGAAAAACTTTTTAAACAATTAGAATCATTTAGTCATGAAAATATAGGTTGTGTTTACACAAACTTTTCCCAATTCAACCAAAAAGGCCTCAGGAAGATAGCCTTTTCTCAGAAAATGCCTTCAGGAAATTTATATAAGACAATCATGTTTAATGATTTTCTCTGTTTTAGCTCTTTAATGATCAGAAGAAAGGTATTTGATCTTACAAACATACATTTTGATCCAGTACTTAATTATGTAGAGGATGAAGACTTTCTGATTCGACTTTCTAGAGAGTGGGAGTTCGGATATGTCGATGAGGTATTAACGGAATATCGAATGCATGAAAACAGTCTAACAGCAAAGGCTAAGTTAGAGTTTAGGGACGAAGAAGATTATCTTTTAGAAAGGTATAGCACTGAATTTGATGATTTTAACGAAGAAAAGGTAAATTACTACTTTAATATACTACAAAAAAATAGGGCTGTTACTTTATGGAGAATGGGTCAAAGTAGAGAAGCTAGAAAAATAATGCCTATTTTTGCTTCCAAAAAGTTTAGATTCTTTTTAATTTACTTATTGATGTATTTTGATCATAAGCAAATTGACTTAATAAGGAAGTTTTTTTCAAATGGCCCATCACCCTATGAGACTTAATTCAAATAATGATAAATGACTAAAGTACTTTTTTTCCACATTATGAGAGAAAATTTTAGTGGAGCTCAAAAAAATATCTTTCGCTTACTGAAACATCTTGATAATGAAAAAATCATCCCTATTCTTGTTGGCCAACAGGAAAGTCCTTTGAGCAAAAAGTCAGAATTAGAGGGAATCCAAGTTAGGATTATTCCCTATCCCGAGGAACTTCGTATATATGAGGGAAAATTACTTCGTTTTAATTTGCTTGTTTTTTTTAAATTTATTATAGGTTTAAAACGATATGGTAATTCTTTTCTTCGTGAGTTAAAAAGATCAAAGCCTGATATTGTTTGGTGCGATAATATCAGGACTTTTATAACGCTGTATGTGCCATCCAAAATATTTGGAGCAAAATTAATTTGGAATATTTGGTCTGAACCTGAAGGAAGAATTGCCTGGTTACTTCACAGAATTGGACTGCTTCTTGCTGATTGCATAAACCTTGAGTATGAAGATCAGGGCCAAAAAATTTTCGGTAGATTAAGTCATCTTAAATACTCACAAAAAAAGATAAAAACTTTATACACAGGCGTAACAGATTTTAGTGAGGTTACAGGTAAAAATCTAAAAGATGAACTCCTCCTCAATGAGAACTCTATATTGGCCGTCATGGCTTCGAATATTGATCCGTTAAAAGGTCAATTAGATATTATTAAGGTACTAAAAAATATTAAAAATAATAATCTTCATTTAGCAATAGCTGGGACACCTGTTGAGAGCAGTCAATCTGCAAAGAATTACTTTGAAGAAATGACTAAATATGTTGAGATAAATGGAATGGAGTCAAATGTACATTTTTTAGGTTGGCGAGAAGATCTAAGAGACATTTTTAGGAGCAGTGATATTTATATCTCTTCGTCTTACAGCGAGTCCCTTCCTGACGCCATACGAGAAGGAATGCTTGCTGGTCTTCCAATAATTGCTACTGATGTAGGAGGAACAAAAGATCTAGTCAAACATGGTAAAAACGGATATGTGATTCAACCAGGTGATCTTAACGATCTAGAGATTCGTTTAAATATCTTAATAGATAACAAGGAAAAAAGACTAATCATGGGAGAAAAAGCTAGAAAGTATTTAAATGATAATTTTTCTAACATCGCTTATGCTAGAAATTTTGAAAAGATGTCTGAAGGTCTTCTGCAGTAATACTCATTAGTAAATTTAAATGAGTTCTTATAAAAAACTAATTAATGAAATCCCACTTGTATTAAAACGTTTAGACTTAAATGGAAACATACTTGATGAGGGAGATCTTGAGATTAATGCCTTTTCTATAACTTTTCCTGTTGTGTACGGGAATTTAGAAACAAAAGAAGAATTTTATATTAAGGTTCCGAAATTTATTTTTTATAATCCTGAAATCAATATAGATACACCCCTTACTCAAGATGATAAAGCTCTTGCTAAAAATGAATATTCTTCATTGAAAATTCTTCAAGAAGAATGGCCTTCAAATAGCAAAGTAAGTTTTGTAGAGCCAGTAGCTTTCTTAGAAGGCCATAACGCTATAATTACTAAACGAATTGAAGGCGAGTTTTTCTTCAAATTACTAAGAAATTCATATTTTTCTTTTTTTTCGTCTCAAACTCTTAGCTTTAATAGGGCCTCAGGTGTGTTCAGAATTTTTGGATCTTTTCTTGGTATGTTCCATCAATCTTCATCTAACAATTCGGAATTCAATATGTCAAAGTATCTATCTGAAATAAAAAATTACCTATCTATTCTAGGTGAGGAAGGGTTAGAAGAGAATTATCTCAATGAATTGGGTTCTAAAATAAATTCAGTAAGGCTTGAATCTAAAGAAGTAAATCAGGTCAATTGTTTGAAGGGTATAGATATAAGACAATTTTTTCTCCTAGAGAATGGTGAAATTAAAATTATAGATCCAGGAAAATTATTTATATCTTATGCTGAAACAGATTTAGCTAGATTTATAGTAACTTGCAGGTTGTTGTATTGGGGGACCTTACAAGTCCTTTTAGGAAAAACTATCAATAATTCATTAGAAGGCGATTTTTTAAATTTCTATAGTGAACAGAATCCTTTTTCTAAAGATATCTTAAGCCTTTTAATAATAAAGGAATTACTCAAACAATGGATTGTTATTTTAGAGAGTTTACACTTCAGGAAGTGGAATAAAATATTTAAATTTGTCTATAAAAAATACTATTTAAACAGCTTTTTCAAAAGACTATTATTAGATGAAATAAACCGACCTAAAAGCATCTAATTGTATAAAAATACTAACATTATTGATTTTTATCACATATCATTCGACTTTTAGAAAAATAAAAATTAAATTAATGACTGAAAAGGGCATTACATCGGTTTTATTGGAATTTCTATTTTCTAATTAATAGATGCATGAATATTTTTAAATATACTTCAGTGAAAATTGACCGTACTCTTGAAGTATTTAAAAGAGTAGCCCTCATCCAAATTAGATCAATTAAAGAATGAAAGATTCTATTTACGATTGGATTATTGTAGGGGGAGGTGTCTCCGGAATATGCCTTGCTGAGATCTTATCTCGACAAGGTAAGTCAGTGCATCTTCTAGAAAAAAATAAAGAACTTGCCTCAGAAACAAGTAAAGATTTTCATGAATGGGTTCATTCAGGAGCCCTATACACTTTAGTGCCAGATAATCTTTTGACACTTAGATATTTATTAGGTGCCACAGATGATATTTTTGAATATTATTCTTGCTTCGATAGAATGAACCTCTCTCCTTCTGAGAAAGGAATTAAGATTAATAGAGAGGGTTGGTTCAATAATGATAATATTGAATTCAAATACCGCTCCCATAAATGGAATCCTATTTGGTTGGCCATGGTCTCCAGGTCGATAAATATAATTGACCTTATTTCTAAACATGATTGGTTACGTAGAAGGGCCGGTTCAGAGTATGGAAGATCCAAAGTTAAAATGATTCATAATTTTACAGATATTCCAAAGCAACTATTAAATAAAGATAAATTTTATAAAATAACTAGCACAGACTTTACAATGAATTCTAGAATTCTTCTTTCGGATATTCTTAATTCTTCCATCGTTAATGGTGCTGAGATTTCTACAGGGTGTGAGGTCGATCACATTAAAGAATTTGATAAATTTACTGAAGTGAGTTTTGAAGGGACTACATTAAGATGTAAGAAAGTAGTTATCACGAGCCCTGATGCCATATCAAAATTTTTAGATATTCCAATAAAAGAAGGATATGCACCTATGGCAATAGTTGATAATGTTCCAGAAAATGAAAAGAGTTTTGTTGAGTTAGACTATTTTGTAAATCGCTGTATTAATTTATTAAAAAAGACAAATGGGATTGGCCAAGCCGGAGGTATAACGCTAAGTAATCAAGATAAAATTCAAAATTATTTAGACTATGTCATAAGAGAGCACAAGAAAAGAAACCCTTCAATACGCCTTTTAGATACCTATGTAGGAATTAAAAAGGAGTTAGTGCAAAAGGGCGAGAACAGAAATTACCTCTATCATATCAATCAACCAAGAGAAAATATTTGGTCAGTTGTTCTGGGTAAATTCACTTTGGCGTTCAGCATGGCACCAGAATTCTACCGAAGAGTTTACAATTCTAATCCTTCTAAAGACCCAAAATTAAGACCAGATAAATCAAACAATAAGCTTATCGCAGATACAGCTTGGAAAGAAATTTCAACAAGAGAGAATCATTATGGGAATCATTAAGTTACCTAAAGAGTCATTAGATTATTTTGATCTTCATAAAAATGAAATATTTGATAGTGGAGCCTTAGCCGAGGGTCAATGGAATGAGGAGGTTGCTCAATGGGCATGTTCTTTCACCAATTCGCCTAATGCTTTAGCCTTCAATTCTAACGGGTCTGGTCTTTATACTGTTTTAAGACTTCTCAAAAGATACCGAGGAAAAAAAACTGTATTTCTTCAATCTAATACAATGTATGGAGTCAAAACCATAGCCAATTCTTCTGGACTAGATCTTATTGGTTTTGTAGATTGTTCTTTTCCTTATCTAATGCCTTCTTTGAGGCAAGTTGAAGAATTTATAGACACCGTAGACAACCCAGAAGAGTCTGTTTTTTTAATTACTCATATTGGTGGTTGGATAAATCCTGATATAGAAGAAATAGCTAACCTTTGTTCTAGTAAAGGAGTTGGCTTGGTGGAAGATTGTGCGCATTCACTTGGAGCAACTATCAACTCTAAGCATAGCGGGTTATTTGGAGATGCTGGGGTTTATTCACTTTACGCTACAAAAGCTGTTCCAGCTGGAGAAGGGGGTGTATTAGTCACGAAAGATGAAGAACTCTATGAAATGTCAAAGCGTTTCATCATGTATGATAGATTTGAACAAGAAATTGATGTGGGTGTTAATTTCAGAATGTCAGAACTCAATGCGCTTCTGAGCTACTCAGTTTTAAAAGAGACAAATAATATAATTGCAAATAAATACGAGGTGGCAGAAAAATATATAGATGCATGCAATCAGAACGATATTTCATATATTACCCCTAAAGACGAAGTGCATATTTCAAATTTATATAAATTTATACTTATTGAAGAAAAAATTGATCCTGAAATAAAATTCAATAAGATAGAAACTAGAACTTCTCCCGTTTATGATTATTGCTTGGGAAGAGATCCTTACGAGATAGCATCAAGACATATTTGCCTGCCAATTTGGTTCAATCAAGATACTTCTATGACTCAGAAGGTTATAGAGGAAATCAATTCTTGTTCACGTTAACAATTTTATTTTTTTTAAATTTAATATACCAACCATGTCCTACGAAGAACAAACTAAAAATGCCTATAGAAATAAAGAAAAGGCTGCAGCCTATTTGAGCCAATATATTGAGGGCACTAAGTGGGCAAGGTTCACAATGTGGAAACAAAAGAGGATCGTAAAAAATTTTATGAAAGCTTGCAATTTCAACGAAAATGACGTCCTACTTGATGCTCCCTGCGGCACTGGATATGCAGGAAAAATTCTCTTTTCAGAGCCTTGTCAAGTAGTGGCATCGGATATTTCATTAGAGATGATGGAATTAGCAACAAATGAATATGAACAGTCAAAGTTTTTAGGATTTTATCAAGCAGATATCACAAGTACACCTTTCAGAGAGAGTTATTTCAAATGCGTGTTGGTATTAGCTCTTATGCACAGGTTGCCAGAAGATATTAGAAAACTTGTATTAGAAGAAGTACATAAAATATCTAGTGAATTCGCCATAATCTCTTTCAGCGAAAGTAGTTTAGTACAAGATTTAAAACAAAAGACCATATCCATCATTAAAAAATCACATATACCAGCTCCTGCTTCAATCCCTATTTCTACTATTGAAGATGAAATAAAAGCAGCTGGCTTTACGATTCTAAAAAGAAAGAATATATTTAAGTTCTTTTCAGCTAAATTAGTCTACTTACTAAAAAAATAGTAAATATGAGAGTAGCAATTATTATTCCCGATGACTTCTCTATAGTCTGGTTTAGCGAGACTATTGTAAAAAAGCTATTAGAAGACCATGAAGTTACTGCAATCTGCGATGTACATAAAGGGCATGAAGAAGGCCACTATCTAGAAATTATGAAGTCGTGGGGTGTAAAACATGAACAAATTGACTTTTATAGATTCTTTAACCCCCTCAAAGATCTTAAGTATATTTATAATTTAACAAAGATCCTCAAAAAAAATAGATACGATAAAGTTATAAACATAGCTACAAAACCAAATTTATTTGGTCCTATTGCTGAGAAGCTTTCTGGTCATAATAATATTTCTACATGTGTGTGGGGCTTAGGCTTGTCCTTTTCAGCTACAAGGTCAATTAAAATTTTTATATATAGATTAGTGGCTACTTTTCTCTACAAACATGCCTTTAAAGCCAGCAAAAAAATATGGTTTACCAATGAAAATGATCTCCACCATTTTACGAGCAGATCTTTAGTTGATGAAAAAAAAGTAATTCTTACTAAAAACTATGTGAATACTAATGATTTCTCTCCAGATTCAGTATCCGAAAATACATCTTTAGTTTTACGTGAAGAATTGGGTTATTCTCCCGAAGATAAGATTGTAATCCTTTTAGCAAGAATGAGTTGGGCAAAGGGCATTAAAGAGTTTTGTGAATCCTCCGATCTTCTTGATGCTTCTAAGAATTTAAAATTTTTATTGGTAGGTCCAGAAGATAGCGGGAGTGCAGATAGCGTACCTATAGAGTATCTCAAAAAATATGATAACAAAGACAACTTTCAATGGATAGGTTTTAGAAGGGATGTGAAAGAATTGTATTCTATATCTGATCTAGCAGTTTATCCGTCTTTTTATCGAGAAGGTGGTTATCCTAGAGGACTTACTGAGCCAATGTCTATGGGGAAACCTGTAATCACTACTGATAGTGAACATTGTGCTAAGTCTGTAGATCATAACAAGAGCGGTTTAATAGTTCCAATGAGAGATTCTAAAGCTTTAGCTAATGCAATTAATTTTATTATCAATGACGAAGAAATAGCTGAAAGTTTCGGTATAGAGTCCAGGAAAAAAGCTATACGGGAACTTGATGAAGAAACGATTATTGCTTCCTTGATACAAAAACTGATTTAAGACAAGGTTGAAAATTTTAATTAAATAATAATGAGAAAAGATATGAAAAAAAAAGGTATAGCAGTTTCTGGTGGTCTCAGAACAAAAAATGAATCTAATGAAGCTAGATTAAATAAAAAATGGTTTGAAAAAAATGAGTCTCCTTGGGATATTAAAATAGAAAATTTTCCAAAATATGTCAGACGTCAAAACCTTACACGCTTTATAGCTCTCTATGAAATTTACAAAAATGTTTTAACTGTAAAGGGTTCTGTCATTGAATGCGGAGTCAATCATGGATTTGGGCTGATGACTTGGTCTAAACTTTCTGCAATTCTAGAGCCGGTTAATTTAACTAGAAGGATCTATGGATTTGACACTTTTGAAGGATTTCCAGAAGTTACAGCTAGAGACGTTTCTAAAAATAGTGATCATGTCAAGAAAGGAGATCTATCAGCTGATACTTTTAAGGAATTAAAAGGCTTGATATCGATTAATGATTCCACAAGATTTCTTGGCCATATTGAAAAAACAAAATTGATAAAGGGAGATGCAACCAAGACTATTCCTAAGTTTATAGAAGAAAATCCTCATCTAGTTGTTAGCCTTCTCTTTCTCGATTTTGATCTCTATGCTCCAACAAAAGTAGCACTTGAAAATTTTTATCCCAGAATGCCAAAAGGTTCAATTATTGCGTTCGATGAGCTTGATAATCCTTTGTGGCCAGGTGAAACAGAAGCCATGTTCGAATTTTTTGAGGAGAATAAACTTGCAATTAAAAGATTAGAATTTGATCCTTATATCGGTTATGCGATTGTTAATTAGAATAAATTTATATGACTAAAACAGAAGAGTTTGCTAAAGAAGTAAGATTGAATGCCATTAAAATGGTTAGTAATGGAAATAGCTCCCATATTGGTTCCATTCTATCTTGTGCAGATATATTAGCCGTTCTTTATGCAGAAGTCCTAGAGTTTGATGTAACTGATCCTAAAAGCAAATCAAGAGATAGGTTTATTTTGAGTAAGGGACATGCTGGTGCAGGAGTTTACGCATCTCTTGCTCTATCAGGGTTTTTCGAAGTTGATGTTTTGGTTAACCATTATAAAAACGGTTCAATATTTAGTGGACATGTTTCCCATAAAGAGGTTCCGGGTGTCGAATTATCCACAGGATCTTTAGGCCATGGCTTGGGCGTTGGATGTGGAATGGCATATGAGGCGAAGCTAAAAAATAAAAAACATCGTGTATTTGTTTTGTTATCAGATGGAGAATGCGATGAAGGTTCTAATTGGGAAGCCTTTTTATTTGCTGGTCATCATAGACTTTCTAATTTAGTTGCTATAGTAGATTACAATAAACTGCAGAGTCTTAAGTCCATCGAAGAAACTTTAGGACTTGAACCTTTTATAGAAAAACTTAATGCTTTCGGTTGGAATACAATTGAGATTAATGGCCATAATCATAATGAAATCTTAAATGCCTTAAATTTCCGGAATGATGACAAACCTACCTTCGTACTAGCAAACACCATAAAAGGTAAAGGTGTCTCTTTTATGGAAAATCAGGTTTTATGGCATTACAGGTCTCCTCAAGGTGAAGAATATGAGAAAGCAATAAAGGAAATTGAAGATGCGTGACACCTTTATTGAAGAACTGACTAAGTTTGCAAAGGAAGACTCTTCTATATTCTTAATAACAGGCGATCTTGGTTTTGGAGTTCTTGAAAATTTTGCTATTGAATTACCTGATCAATTTCTTAATGCAGGTGTTGCAGAGCAAAATATGACCTCTTTAGCTGCAGGTATGGCCTTAGAGGGAAGAAAAGTTTTTACTTATTCGATTGGTAACTTTCCAACTCTTAGATGCTTAGAGCAAATAAGAAATGATATTTGTTATCACGACTTAGATGTTACGATCGTGAGTATAGGAGGTGGCTTTTCTTATGGTCAGCTAGGGATGTCACATCATGCTACTGAAGATCTAAGTATTTTGCGCGCAATTCCAAATCTAAATGTAATGGTTCCTAGTACTTTGGAAGAAGTTAGAGGGTCAGTTAAATATATAGCATCGTCAAATCAACCTAACTATTTAAGGCTAGATAAGTCATTTGTTGACTTGAAAACGCCAGATCCGTATTTATTTGGCAAGGCCTCTTTAATTCAGGATGGTAGTGATATAACGGTAATTTTTTCTGGTGGAATTCTCGAAGAGGTATTGATTAGCTCAATGAAACTCAAGGAGGAAGAAGGAATTAATTGCAGATTACTTAGCATGCATACTTTAAAGCCGCTAGATAAAAAAGCTATATTGAAAGCTTGCGAGGAAACAAAAGGGATAATAACTGTAGAAGAAAATAATATTATAGGCGGTCTAGGAAGTGCTGTTGCTGAAGTGATCCAATCTGCAAATGTGAACAACAAGTATTTCAAAATGATAGGTATTAAGGATAAATATTCAAGCATAGTGGGCGATCAAAAATTTCTACGAAGAGAGTATGAGATATCATCTGAAGATATATATAGAGAAATCAAGAAAGCCTGCTCATACATTTAAAAATTAATTCGTTGTATAATCTATAAAATGGAAGAACAGCAAATCAAAAAAGACGACTTTTATGAAGGTCTTGAAGACAGAAAGAAGAAAGAGATTGAACATTCGGACAGACGCAGACAAATCGTAACAGGTTATGAGTATTTCACTGATTCTTCTAATGAAGACCTGAAAAGAGATTATGTTACAAGCGAAGAAGAATATGAATATCACTTTTCAAATACTAAATTTTATAGCATAACTAGCTCGAGTTTTGCTTATAGAGACTCTCTTCTCTATCCTAACCTTGAAGGTAAAATTGCATTAGACTGGTGCTGTGGAAATGGGGAAATTGGCATAGCTATGGCTCAATCAGGGGCTGCAGAAGTCCACGGCGTAGATATTTCAGATGTTTCAGTTACTAATGCTACAAATTTATCTCGTGAACTTGCGGTCTCAGAGATCTGTAATTTTGTACAAATGGATGCTGAGAATATGAGTTACGAAGATAATAAATTTGATGTAGTGCACGAATATGGAGCTCTTCATCATGTTGATTTAGAGGTTTCTTACAAAGAAGTTGCTAGAGTTTTAAAAGATGACGGAAAGTTTATTTGCACTGAGGCTTTAAGGCATAACCCTTTCATACACTGGTATAGAAAGAGAAGTATGCATCTCAGAACTCAATGGGAAGTCGAACATATCCTTAGCGTGCATGATATCAATAAAGCTCTAAAATACTTTAATAAAGTAAAAGTTAGATATTTCCATCTTTTTGCCTTGGCTGCAATTCCCTTTAGAAAAACACCAGTTTTTAAACCATTACTTGCATGTATGGAGTTAATTGACAATATTATCTTGAGAATCCCCTTAATTAGGAGATGGGCCTGGGTAGCAGTTATAGAACTTTCAGAGCCTAAGAACTAAATCTCAATTCTTTGAGCCCTTCGTATAAAATTTCCAAAGTTATTTTTGATTATCTCGTAGGCTTTGTTTCTTTAATTCTTTTATTACCTTTGCTGTTGGTAATATTTATACTTATAAGACTCGATTCAGGTGCACCTTCAATATACCTAGGAAATAGAGTAGGTAAGAACGGTTTAGAGTTCAAGATTATTAAATTTAGAACAATGATAAATCGCTCTGAATATACAGATGGTGGGAATGTTACTTCTGAGAATGATCCTAGGATCACAAAAATTGGAAAGACTTTGAGGAAATACAAATTAGATGAATTGCCTCAGCTATTTAATATTATAAGAGGAGAGATGAGTTTTGTGGGACCTAGACCTGAGGTTCAAGAATTTGTTGACATGTATTCCGAAGAAGATAAAAAGATAATCTTATCTGTAAAACCGGGTATAACAGATTTGTCTTCTTTATCTCTTGTCCAATTAGGCAAAGAGTTAGGTTCAAGTGAAAATAAAGATGTCTTTAATCAGAATCTAAACAAAGTCTTGAATAAAAAAATAAAACTTAGAAGAAAGTATGTAAAAAAGATGTCCTTCAGTTTAGACTTAAAAATCATTATTAAAACCCTGTTAAAAATAATTATTTAATTTATTTTGAAAAAAGTAAATCTTCTAGGTACTGACCTTTATATCTCAAGGGTAGGCTTTGGTTGTGGCCCTCTAGGTAGCAATGAGTGGGGGCATATTGACCAAAAGGATCTTATGAGAGTTGTTAGAAAGGCTCTAGATTTGGGTGTTAATTATTTCGATACAGCAGACGTCTACGGCTTAGGGAATTCTGAACTGCTATTGTCTAAAGCTTTAGGAAAAGAGATCAAACAAGCAGTTATTTCAACAAAGTTTGGGGTAAATTGGATCAATGATATTAATCAACCTCGCGCTAAAACATTTTATGATAGTAGTCCAAGACGTGTTAAGGAAGCGCTAGAGTCAAGCCTTAAAAGATTAAGAATAGATTGCATACCTCTGTACTTTATTCACTGGCCAGATAAAAATACCCCGTTCTCGGACACTTTGAAGGTTCTCCAAGATGCGAAAAAAGATGGCAAAATAATGTACCTAGGTTTGTCTAACTTTAGCCTGCCGCAGATAGAAGAAATCAACAAAGAATTCAAGGTCACTGCTATTCAGTCTCAATTTAGTTTAATAAGTAATAATATCGATATAGATTTAATAAATTTCTGCAAAAAAGAAAATATTAATATACTAGTTCACGGTGCTTTGGCTCAAGGTCTATTATCCGGGAATTATTTAGAAGATATAGATTTTAATGAAAAGGATAATAGAAGAAAGCTTGAACATTTCAGTAAAAGCAGTATCAATAAGTACTCTAATATTTTCTCAAAGCTAAATACCCTCTCTCAGAAGTACACTGTAAGCTATTCGCAATTAGCTTTAAGGTGGGTTCTAGAAAAAGAGCATGTTCGAACTGCAATATGCGGAATAAAAAACGAAGAACAGTTAAAAGAATCTTCTAGTTGCCTTGATTGGGAAATACAAAAAGAAGACCTTAGTTTCTTTAAGGAAACTAAATAAAAGATATTTCTAAAACGATAAATAAGTATGCAAGATAAAGAGATACTAGCCAAACTTCAAAGAGACAGCGCTCCTTGTACCGAAACTTTAGGTGCAAAAGTCTTACACTTTAGCTCAAATCCACCTCAAATTAAGATGGAATTTGAAGCAACTTATAATTTTACTCACTCTGAAGGCCAAGTTGTTCAGGGTGGTTTTGTAACTGGTATGCTAGACGCTCCTATGGCTCATTTATTAATGGGCCTTTTAGACTTTGAAGTTGTTCCAATGACTTTAGATTTGAATGTGAGTTTTCTATCTCCTTCACGTCAAGGTAAGCTTGAAGCGGTAGCTGAAGTTTTACAGTTAGGAAAATCTACTGCTTTTATGACTAGTAAACTCTACCAACAAGGTATCCTTGTTGCGAGCTCCACTTCGACAGTTCGACTTCTACGAAAGAAAAATAAACTATCTTCTGACTAAATTTTTTAATCTATCAACGAGTGATTTGGGCAATAAAAGCTTCGATAAGGATATAAAAGCTTTCATAAAAAAAGAAAATGCTACAAAGCTATTATTTCTTATTGTAATTAAACCCAATTTAAAGTTTGTAAGCTTTATTCTCCTAAGAAAGGTTTTTTCTACTAAAGGTACATCATCTTGAAATTCATACACAAATTTGGAAATATCTTGTTTGATCAATGAATTATTACCTTTACAAATTGCGTATAAGTTTTCCTGAGAGTGAGCTAATGGATATTCATAAAGAACTGAGGATTTAGGTGTCGTTGAATATCCTATTTCTATAATTTCTAAACCAGACTGAGTGATTGTCTCGACTAGTCCCTTTGAGGAGAAAGACATTAAATGAGCTTCATCGCTCACAGGAAAACCATAAAGATTTGGAACTTCTATGTAACAAATGCAATTTTTTGCAAGATTAGAGTTTAATTTAGATAACACATCAATTGGATCTTCAAGGTGCTCTAAGACATGATTGATTATGCATACATTATGTAAGTTCTCAATTATCTCCTCTTTATCGAGGTTTATGCTTTCGTGTCCAATTGCATTTGCTATTTTAAGTCCGTTCGGATCTAAATCTGCAACAGTAACCTTTGAATCAGGAATGCGCTGCTTAAGACCATAAGACGTAAAGCCATTGTAACCTCCAAAGTCCAGGATATTAATTTGATATTTAGAGTGATATTTTTTTAGGTAAGGATCCAGTTTAGAAAATATTTTCTCATGACGCTTATAGGTTATATCTGACCAAGGCAGACTTATTGGGGGATAAAAAGATGCCTTACCAGTTCTGTATGAGGAATCAGAGTAATGAACTTCCTTTGAGCTATCTTTGATAAAGTGCGACAAAGACCCACAATTGGTACAAAAATAGTTATTCCATGAAGAATCATCTCTTACGCCCATAAAATTGAATGATAAACTTTCAACTTTTTGTAGCTCATTTGATCCACATGCTCTGCAATTTAGCATTGTTAATAATACAAATTAAATTCGGTCTTTATAGCACTATCAATATTTTTGATTTTCCCAAAAAGTTTGGTGTATGACCCGTAAATAAAATGCCTCTTATTAGTAATATTTTGCATTTCTAACACACCATGAAAGGCGTCTTTGGAGTTTTCGAACACTACCATTCTACCTGGTTTTGGCCTTATTGAATCGAATAATTCAAACTCTCCATTCATATTTTTGGTGTATAAGTCCAGATTGCCACCTTCCTCATTTAATTCGTTTAAATAAATTAGGAATACAATTATTCTGGAATCAGAATCTCTATGGATCTCATTCAAATATCCGTTTGAGCTTATAGAATAGTCATAGAGCAGCTCAACCAGATTATTTCTCTTAATTAATTTTGTATATATTCCCTTGATAATTCTTAAACTGTTGAGTAGGAGCCTTAGACATAACTGCGCCATTATCAATCTAGTTTCAGATCTTGTTAGATTAGTTTGTTCAGATAAGGATTTAATTTTGGATATTATTTTGTTTTCATTTATGGTTTCTGAAGAAAACAGTCTAGTTATTTCATAACTATCATCAAGGTTAAGTTTTTTCGTAAGATAGTCAAAGAATTCTGGACTATTGAGTCTAATATCTAACTCTTTCCAAAGCTTAGATTCTCTAAGAAGAGATTTATAGCTATGCGAAGTACATGGAAAAAAACTTCTATTGGCCTGTATCTTTATTAAATCTAAATTTGGTATTTTTCTTTGGGCCTGCTCGATTAGATTTGTACAATCTTCTTTATTTAGAAAATCCTCTATAATTTCATAGTTAAATGGCTTTTCGGGCATTTCTTAAGATAAATAAATTCAAACACCGAAGTCCCAAGACAATCCGTCGTGATATCTATTCAAGATTTCTTTAGCAATTAGTATTCTATGAACTTCGTCTGGTCCATCCGCCAATCTTAAGGTTCTAAACCCTTGATACATACCTGCTAGCGGCGTATCGCTCGATACTCCTCTCCAACCATGAATTTGGATGGCTCTATCAACTACCCTGGTTCCAGCTGCCGGGACAAATACTTTTATAGCTGATATATCTACTCGAGCATCACCTTCTTTATCCATGATCTCAGAACAA